>Ga0210392_10000029_pt1 | contig 138787 bp, 105 predicted proteins | sample IncBWC30OmetaG_FD_161057 | JGI IMG/M metagenome (GOLD analysis project Ga0210392, IMG submission 161057) | Forest soil microbial communities from Barre Woods Harvard Forest LTER site, Petersham, Massachusetts, United States - Inc-BW-C-30-O ... | reverse complement strand
TGGGGGTGGGGGGGGGAGGAGAGGTTTGGGCGGCTGGTGGCGATGACGCCGGAGGAGATGCTGGGGTTTCGGGAGGCGGTGAAGGGGAAGGACCGGGTACGGTTGATGGCGGGGTTGGCGCCGGCGCAGAGGGAGGCGGTGGAGGCGATGGTGGAGTCGCCGGAGCGGGTGGTGGCGGCCGAGGATATGGAGATGCGGCTGCTGCGGGATATCGATTCCAGGCGGCAGCTGCAGGCGGTGATGACGGATTTCTGGCTCAACCACTTCAATGTGTATCTGCGGGAGAACGAGCAGGAGCCTTACATGCTGCCGGCGTATGAGCGGGACGCGGTGCTGCCGCATGCCCTGGGGAAGTTTGAGGATTTGCTGGTGGCTACGGCGAAGAGTCCGGCGATGCTGATGTATTTGGACAACTGGGAGAGCGTGGGGCCGGATTCGTCCTTCGCGGACGGCGGGAGGCTTCGCGTGGTTGGGGCGCAGGGGTCCTACGCGGACGGCGGGAGGCTTCGCGTGGTTAAGACGCAAGCTGTTGTTGCTGGGCAGGCCATCAAGGCGAGGGTTCCTAAGGGGATCAATGAGAACTATGCGCGGGAGTTGATGGAGCTGCATACGCTGGGGGTGGGGGGCGGGTATACGCAGCAGGATGTGATCGAGGTGGCGAAGTGCTTTACCGGGTGGACGATTGATCGACCGTATGGGGGTGGCGGGGCGCGGATGGGCGTGGATTTGGGGACGCCGGGGGAGTTTGTGTTTGATGCGAGGCGGCATGAGCCGGGGTCGAAGGTGGTGCTGGGGCATGTGATTGCTGAGGGTGGGATGGATGAGGGGCTGGAGGTGCTGCATATCCTGGCGACGAGTCCGGCGACTGCACATTTTATTTCGCAGGAGTTGGCGGTGAGGTTTGTGAGTGATGCGCCGCCGGTGGCGTTGGTGAATCGGATGGCGGCTGCGTATTTGAAGTCGGATGGGGATATCAGTGCGGTGTTGACGGCGATGTTTAAGTCGAAGGAGTTTTGGACGCCGGGGGTGTATCGGGCGAAGGTGAAGACGCCGCTGGAATTTCTGGCGTCGGCGGTGCGGGCTAGCAATGCTGCGGTGACGAATCCGCTGCCGCTGGTGCAGGCGATGGATCGGCTGGGGATGCCGGTGTGGGGGATGCAGACTCCGAATGGGTATGGATGGAGGGCGGAGGATTGGGTTTCGAGTAATGGGTTGTTGAGCCGGATGAACTTTGCGCTGGTATTGAGCGGGAACAAGGTGAATGGGACGAGGACGGATTGGGCGGCGGTGCTGGGGTCTCCGGGTGTGGAGGCTTCGGCGGCTACGGAGAGGGAGTTGGAGGGGGATTTGTTGGGGGAGAGTGCGTCGGTGCGGACGCGGGCGGCGGTGATGGCGGAGTTTGGGAATCCTACGGCGCAGGAGGCGGCGGCGGTGGGTTTTAGTGCGCGGCCGGCGGGGTCGGAGATGGGTGTTGGGTTGGCGCGGGCAGCGGTTGTTAAGCCAGGCAAGCAGAGTGAGGTGCCGCTGGATACGATGGCGGGGTTGTTGATGGGGTCGCCGGAGTTTCAGCGGAGGTGAAACGCGGGGTGTGTTCGCCGGACCCACCCGTCCGGACATGCGCGTACGGATGGGGCACCCTGGGGGTGCGGGTGAGGTGGATTGATGGATGGGGGTGGGGTGGTCTAGAGTTACTTGCATTCCCTCGTCGTGTAAGGAGACCTGCCTGTGAAGAAGAATGGAGTTCTTGCGGTTGTTGTTTCTTTGACTGCGGGTGCTGTTGGCTTTGCGGTGCCGGTGGGGGCGCAGGGGGTGGGGGCTAAGTATGCGGTGGCGGCGCCGTTGGGGGAATATTTGATGGCGAAGGATGTTGAGGTGGGGATGGCGCGGAGTGCGGCGCCGGTGGCGATTTCGGGTGGGGCTGAGGTGTTGGTGTTGGGGACCGGCGGGTATGAGACGGCGGCGAAGGGGGGCAATGGGTTTGTGTGTTTGGTGGAGCGGTCGTTTGCTGCGGCGGTGGATTTTCCGGAGTTCTGGAATGCGAAGATTCGGGGGCCGATTTGTGTGAATGCCGAGGCGGCGCGGACGTATCTGCAGGTGGTGCGGATGGAGGCGCGGCTGGTGATGGCGGGGCGGTCGCGGGAGGAGATTGCTGCGGCGTTGAAGACGGCCTGGGAGAAGAAGGAGTTGACGGAGCCGGGGGCTGGGGCGATGTCGTACATGATGTCGAAGCAGCAGTACCTGGGGGATGAGGGGCACAGTTGGCGTCCGCACCTGATGTGGTTTGCGGCGGGGGATGCGGCGAAGAGTTGGGGCGCGAATGTGGAGGGGTCGCCGGTGATGGCGGCGCCGGATCTGGGGGATGGGATGACGATTTTGCTGGTGGCGGTGGGGAAGTGGTCGGATGGGACGGCTGCGCCGGTGATGTAGAAGTTCAGCTTTTAGCTTTTAGCAAAAGCAAAAGCAAAAGCAAAAGCAAAGGCAACGGCGAAGGACGAAGCAGATTCCCGGAGGGAATGACAGCAAGAAAGGCAAGGGCAAAAGCTTCGACGCAAAGGGCGCGAAGGTAGCCAAGTTTCGCCACGTAGAACGAGCAACGACGAGAGCGTGATGATCCGGTCGAGAGGACAGAGTGGTGGGGTGGTTGGACAACTATTCTGTCGGGGTGGAGTTTGTATGGGTAAGCGCTCGTACGGGGAAGGCGTTTTTGTTTGAGGTGTTGGGTTATGGCGAAGACTTTGTTTACCGATGGTAGCGACTCGGGTTGTGATGTGCGGGGGCGGGATCTGGCGCTGCGGCGTTCGGTGACAGGGGGGGGTTTTGTGAGGGGTGGGGCGTTGGCGTTGGTGGGGACAGGTGTGATTCCGGCGTTCCTTACGCGGTCGGTGTATGGCGAGGTGGCGCGGGCGGCGGCTGGGAAGAAGAAGCTGGTGGTGGTGTTTCAGCGCGGGGCTTGCGATGGATTGAACGTGGTGGTGCCGTATAAGGAGCCGAACTATTACGCGATGCGGCCTACGATTGGGATCGCGCAAAAAGATTTGATGGACCTGGATGGATTTTTTGGACTGCATCCGGCGGTGGCTTCGATGAAGCCTCTGTTTGACTCGGGACATTTGGCGATGGTGCAGGCTTCGGGTTCGCCGGACCCTTCGCGATCGCATTTCGATGCACAGGATTTTATGGAGTCGGGGACGCCGGGCGTGAAGTCTACCGTGGATGGTTGGTTGAATCGGGCGCTGCAGGTTGAGGTCCAACCTTCGCTCCAGCGGGGGAAGGCGTCGGTGTTCCGGGCGGTGGCGTTGGGGGCGGAGGTGCCGCGGACGCTGGCGGGGAAGGTGCCGGCGATTGCGGTGGCGAATCTTGCGGAGTTTTCGGTGGCGGGGAAAGGCGCGGCGGCGGAGGGGGAGTCGAGTGCGTTTGAGGCGATGTATGACGAGAGCTCGGATGCGCTGCTGCATGGGACGGGCGCGGATACGTTTGAGGCGGTGAAGATGCTGAAGGCTACAAATCCGGCGAGCTATGTGCCGGCAGCGGGGGTGGTGTATCCGAAGAGCGCGTTTGGAAATAGTTTGAAGCAGGTGGCGCAGTTGTTGAAGGCGAACCTTGAAGTGGAGGCGGCGTTTGCGGATGTAGGCGGATGGGATACGCATCAGAACCAGGGGGGCGTTGAGGGGCAGTTGGCTGGGCGACTGCGGGACTTCTCGGATACGCTTGCAGCGTTCTGGAAGGATATGGGCGATGAGGCTGAGAACGTTACGCTGGTGACGATGAGTGAGTTTGGAAGAACGGCTCGGCAGAATGGGACGGGTGGGACGGATCATGGGCACGCGAATGTGATGTTCGTGCTGGGCGGCTCGGTGAAGGGCGGGAAGGTGTATGGGAGGTGGCCGGGGCTTGCGAATGAGCAGCTGAATGAGGGGCGTGACCTGGTGGTGACTACGGACTTTCGGAATGTGTTGGGGGAGGCGGCGTACAAGACGCTGGGCGTACGGAAACTGGATGTGGTGTTTCCGGGAGCGAAGGTGGAGCCGGGGGGATTTTTGAATTTTGTTTGACGGAGAATCTAGCTTCTAGCTGTTGTTCTTGCTCGTGTTTTCGTGACGATAGAAGACTCTTTTCGGAGGGGTGAAGGTGGCGAAAAGGCGATGCGGATTTGGGGCTTCGGGTTTCACATTTTTGGTGACATTTTAGTGACAAAATTTTTGCACAACTTGTTCTAGAAAAGGGCCTTTCGGGCGAGACTAATCGCCTGGGTTTGCGTCAAAGAATATGTAACACAAAGCAGTCGGGCCAGCAGTCCCCACGGTAACCGGCATCCCCTATCTGCACGAACCCTCCCACCTATTAGTAGGCGCCCTGAGTATCGGGCGCCTCACGTCTTTAAGGGCAGGGGATAGAGGATAGAGTGTAGGGGATAGAGAAGGCGCTAGGGCTTCAGGTGGGTGGAGAGGAAGAGCGAAAGGGTGGGAATGTTGGGTGGGGTGGGGAGGAGGAGTTTGGGGGTGGGGAGATGCTGGAGGGGTTCGGCGAGAGGGAAGGTCTGGTTGAAGAGGACCGAGAAGGGGACGATTTTGGAGCGGGGGTCGTGGGAGGCGCGGTCCGCGAGGTCGCCGTCGGGGGACTGAAGGATGAGGGCGGGGATCCACGGATTCTGAGCGCAGAGATGGACGGCTACGGAGGCGCCGAGGCCGGTGCCGTAGACGACGATCGACGACGGGGAGATGGAGCGATTGGTGGTGAGGTAGGTGAGGGCGGAGGCGGCGTCCTCTTGCATGGAGGCCTGGGTGGGGTGCTGGCCGAGGGATTGGCCGTAGCCGCGGTAGTCGAATAGAAGGACGTTGAGGTGTTGGGCGTGGAGGAGCTGGGCGGAGGGGAGGGCGTCGGCGAGGTTGCCGTCGGCTGCGTGGAGGATGAGGGCGGTGTTGTTGGTGGTTGTGTCTGCGGGGATCCACCAGCCGGTGAGCTGGGGGATGGCTGTCTCGTCTACACCGAAGTGAACTTCTGTGTAGGGGAGATGGAGAGAGGCGGGCGTGGTGGCGACGGTGCGGGAGGGGTGGAGGACGAGCTGCCACTGGGTGTGTGAGAAGAGAACGCAGATGGTGGCGTAGGCGCAGAGAAGGGCGAAGAGGACGACGCCGCCGAGAGCTTTGAGAATCCACGCTACTTCGATGAGGGGGATCAGGTCGGGGGGAGCGTCGCCGCGCTGGGGGTCGTAACGGGGGGCGAGACGGGGCGAGGGCCTGGGCGAGGATTTGGAGGGGGTAGGCTTGGAGGAGTCGTTTGGCATGGTTCTTTGGCGCTGTCTTCAGCATCTCATGGCGAGCGATTTGTGAAGGAGAACGGCGTGGGTGAGTGGGTGAGATTGTGTGGGGTGGCGGAGGCCCCGGGGACGGATGAGGTGATGGAGGCGGAGGCGTTGACGCGTGAGGGAAGGGGGGTGCCGATTTGTCTGGCGAATGTGGAGGGGACGCTGTCGGCGATTGGGAATGTTTGTCCGCACCGGCAGGGGCCGCTGGGTGGCGGATGGGTTGAGGAGGGGAAGGTGCTGTGTCCGTGGCATGCGTGGGCGTTTGACGTGACGACGGGAGAGGCGGCGGCGCCGGAGAGGGGGAGGGTGGAGGTGTATCCGGTAAAGGTGGAGGGGGAGGATGTGCTGGTGGAGATTGAGGTGGCGGGTGGAGAGGACGACGTTGAGGGGTGACGGTGGATGTGCTGAGGAAAACTTTTGTGGTGGTTGATACGTTTCCTGGGTAAGGATCAAAGCGGGGCAGGGCGATGCGCTCTGACGCTCGAAACGATGTGTGTCGTTGAAGCAGGGACAAGGAGAAATGTATGAAAATGTCGAAAATTTTGCTTGCAGTGATTGCTGTGATCGTACTGGCGGGAGCAGCGGTTCCGTCGCAGGCGGCAGAGCATCACCATCATCACCACCACCACGACCATCATCATCACGATCACGCGTAGAGCGTGGCGTCGAGGTACAGAGGTCCGGCCGTAATGGCCGGGCCTTTTGCTTTGTGCGGGGAAGGTGCGGAACGGTGGGATTTTGACAGCGGGTGCTGATAGAATCAAGTGATCCTCTCGCTGCAAAGCCGTAAGACTGGCGAAGATCACATCTCACTTGCAAGGGAGAGGGTATGCAAGCAATTCTCGCCCTCGAAGACGGGCGCCTGTTCAGGGGCAAGGCCTTCGGATCGATTACGGAGCGCGTTGGCGAGGTGGTGTTCAATACCTCGTTGACTGGCTACCAGGAGATCTTTACTGACCCGTCGTATGCGGGGCAGATTGTGGTGCTGACCAATCCTCACATTGGGAACTATGGGACGTCGCCTAGCGATGCGGAGTCGGCGCGTCCTTATATCGAGGGGCTGGTGGTGCGGGAGTTTTCGCCGGTCAGCTCGAACTGGCGGTCTACTGAGGTTGCCGACGAATACTTAGAACGCAATGGTGTTCCGGTGGTTGCGGGGATTGATACGCGGGCGGTGGTGCGGCATCTGCGGGCGAATGGTTGTTTGCGCGGCGTGATTTCTACTGCGGTCGACGATACGGATGCCCTGGTGGCGAAGGCGCGCGCGCATAAGAAGATGGATGGGACGGACCTGGCTAGCGTCGTGACCACGAAGAACTCGTATGAGTGGGATGCTAGCGAGCCTCGTAATGAGAGCGGAGATAAGTTGTTGCCGGTGGCGGATGCGGGCGCGAAGGATACGCTGCATGTGGTGGCTTATGACTTTGGGATCAAGCAGAATATTTTGCGGATGCTGACGCGGGAGAACTGCCGGGTCACTGTGGTTCCTGCGAAGACGAGCGCGGCGGACGTAATGGCGATGGCGCCGGATGGGGTGTTCTTTTCCAATGGGCCAGGGGATCCGGAGCCGCTCGAGTATGCGGTTGAGAATGTGCGGGAGTTGCAGGGCAAGGTGCCGTTGTTTGGGATTTGTTTGGGGCACCAAATCTTCGGGCTGGCGCTGGGGGGGAAGACGTACAAGCTGAAGTTCGGGCATCACGGCGGGAATCATCCGATCATGAACCATCAGACGGGGAAGGTCGAGATCACGGCGCAGAATCATAATTACAACGTGGATCCTGCGAGCTTGCCGGCCGATGTGGAGCGGACACATACGAATTTGAATGACGATACGCTGGCGGGGCTAAAGCATACGACCGATCCGATGTTCAGCGTGCAGTATCACCCGGAGGCGAGCCCGGGGCCGCATGATTCGCATTACTTGTTCAAGGACTTTCGGAAGATGATGGAGGAGTTCAAAAAGTGAATCTGGAATCGTCCGTGCGGCTCGTGATCGATGGGTGGAAGCGATCGATTCTGTTGATCGTCGCTTGCTTTGCGCTGACGGTCTCTGCTACGCAGGCGGAGGGACAGCGAATCACTGCCGCGGGGCTGTGTGGGGTCGTGACGGACCTGGCGGGTGTGCCGGTTGAAAAGGCGACGGTGACGGCGATGTTTGGGGATACCAGTAAGAGCCAGGAGACGGATAAAGCGGGCCAGTGGAATTTCGGGCGCGGCGTCGGGCCGCACTGGATGCAGGTCGAGGGCCGAGGTCTGCAAACGTTCGAGTTTGATTATGTAGATAAAGCGGGCCAGAAGAGCGGCGGAGCGGACAATTCCGATTTCCTGTCGAGGCCCAAAGGCGAGCCGTGCGCGACTCCGATTTATGTACGCCTTGCGCCACTGAATCACAAGAGAGGTCTTGTAACGCTTGATCCATCGAAGGGCGTTCACAAGGAAAAGAAGAGTAAATAATGCCACGTAGGAATGACATTGCGAAGATATTGGTGATCGGCTCTGGGCCGATTGTGATTGGGCAGTCGGCGGAGTTCGATTACTCGGGGACGCAGGCTTGCAAGGCGCTGAAGGCGGAGGGGTATGAGGTGGTGCTGGTGAACTCGAACCCGGCGTCGATCATGACCGATCCGGAGGTGGCGGATCGGACGTATGTGGAGCCGTTGACGCTCGCGTATTTGGAAGAGATTTTGCGAGTGGAAGTGGAGATGATGCGGGGCGGCGGTGGGGGAGAAGGAGATTCCTCCGCTGCGCTGCGGAATGACAACCGAAAAAGCGGGGACAACGACAAAGGCAACAGCAACGGCAAAGGCATCTTTGCGGTGTTGCCTACGGTGGGTGGGCAGACGGCTTTGAATCTGGCGGTGGATCTGGCGGATGCGGGGATATTGGACAAGTTTGGGATTGAGTTGATTGGGGCCAAGCTGGAGGCGATTAAGAAGGCTGAGGACCGGTTGCTGTTCAAGGACGCGATGACGAAGATCGGGCTGGATATGCCGAAGTCGATGCTGGTGAATAATCTTCGCGATGGGTTGGAGTTTGCGGCCAAGCTGGGGTTCCCTGTGGTGATTCGGCCGAGCTTTACGCTGGGTGGGTCGGGCGGTGGGATTGCGTACAACCGGGAAGAGCTGATGGAGATTCTGGCGCGCGGGCTGGATCTTTCGCCGGTGCATGAATGTTTGCTCGAAGAGAGCGTGCTGGGGTGGAAGGAGTATGAGCTCGAGGTGGTGCGCGACCTGAAGGACAACGTCGTGATCATCTGCTCGATCGAGAATTTTGATGCGATGGGCGTGCATACCGGCGACTCGATTACGGTGGCGCCGGCGCAGACGTTGACGGATCGCGAGTATCAGCGGATGCGGGATGCGGCGATTGCGGTGATTCGCGAGATTGGGGTGGAGACGGGTGGGAGCAATGTGCAGTTCGCGGTGAATCCGCAGACTGGGCGCATGACCGTGATTGAGATGAATCCGCGGGTATCGCGTTCGTCGGCGCTGGCTTCGAAGGCTACTGGGTTTCCGATTGCGAAGATTGCTGCGCGGCTGGCGGTTGGGTACACGCTGGACGAGTTGCAGAACGATATTACGAAGGCTACGCCGGCTTGCTTTGAGCCCACGATTGATTATGTTGTCGTGAAGATTCCGAAGTGGCAGTTTGAAAAGTTTCCGGGGTCGGATGAGACGCTTGGGCCGCAGATGAAGTCTGTGGGCGAGGTGATGGCGATTGGGCGCACGTTCAAAGAGGCGCTGATGAAGGCCGTGCGGTCGCTTGAGACGGGCAAGAAGAGTACCGATGATGGGATCGATCCGCGGAGGCTGCGGCAGCGGTTGGTGACGCCTTCGCCGGAGCGGTTGGCGTATCTGCGGTATGCGTTTGAGATGGGGATGAGCGTGCGGGATGCTGCTCGTTATACCGGGATGGACCCCTGGTTTCTGCATCAGATGAAGCAGATTGCTGAAGAGCTGAAGGTCGTGGCTAGCGTTGGACTGGAGAAGATGGACAAGGGGACCTTGCTGTCGGCGAAGCGGATGGGGCTTAGTGATTCGCGGGTGGCGGTTGCGCTGGGGATTGAGGATGGGGGCGCGGCGAAGGTGCGGGCGCTGCGCAAGAAGCTGGGCGTGAAGCCGGTTTATAAGCTGGTCGATACGTGTGCGGCGGAGTTTGAGTCACTGACGCCTTATATGTACTCCTGCTATGACGAGGAGGATGAGGCGGCGCCTACTGCTAAGAAGAAGGTGATTATTCTGGGGTCGGGGCCGAACCGGATTGGGCAGGGGATTGAGTTTGATTATTGCTGCTGCCATGCTGCGTTTGCGCTGCGGGATGATGGGTACGAGACGATCATGGTGAATTGCAATCCGGAGACTGTGTCGACTGACTACGACACCAGCGACCGGCTGTACTTTGAGCCGCTGACGCTGGAGGATGTGCTCGCGGTGTATGAGCATGAGGCTAGTGGCGGTGCGGAGATTGGGATGATCGTGCAGTTTGGCGGGCAGACGCCGCTGAATCTGTCGCTGCCGCTGAAGGCTGCGGGGGTTCCGATTATTGGGACTTCGCCGGAGTCGATTGATCTGGCGGAAGATCGGAAACGATTTGGGAAGTTGATTACGGAGCTCGGGATTCCGCAGCCTGAGGGGGCGATGGCGACGTCGTTGGAAGAGGCGTTGGCGGGCGCGAAGAAGGTGACGTATCCGGTGCTGGTGCGGCCTAGCTATGTGCTGGGTGGGCGCGCGATGGTGATTGCGTATGACGATGCCGATGTGGTGCGGTATATGTCGACGGCGATTGAGTACTCGCAGGAGCGGCCGGTGCTGATTGATCACTTCCTGGAGGATGCGCAGGAGGTCGATGTTGACGCGCTTTGCGATGGGACGGACGTGATCATCGCCGGGATCATGCAGCATATCGAGGAGGCGGGGGTGCACTCGGGGGATTCGAGCTGCGTGCTGCCGGCGGTGGATTTGAGTGCGGACGTGTTGGAGACGATTCGCACGTATACGCGGAAGCTGGTGATGTCGCTGAATGTGATTGGGCTGGCGAATCTGCAGTTCGCGGTGCAGCGCGGCAAGGTGTTTGTGATTGAGGTAAATCCGCGGGCGTCACGGACGGTGCCGTATGTTTCGAAGGCTACGGGGATTCAGCTGGCGAAGATTGCTTCGCGGCTGATGACCGGGCGGACGCTGAAGGAGTTGCTGCCGGAGCAGTTGGCTAGCGGAAACGATTTGAGTACAGGCGAACATTTCTTTGTGAAGTCGCCGGTGTTTCCGTGGGGCAAGTTCCAAGGAGTTGATCCTGTGCTGGGGCCGGAGATGCGGTCTACCGGTGAGGTGATGGGTGTGGCTCGTACGTTTGGCGAGGCGTTTGCGAAGGCGCAGACCGCGGCGGGGTTGCATCTGCCGACGGAGGGGACCGTGTTCTTCAGCGTGAATACGCATGACAAGGAGAGCGTGGCTCCGCTGGCGCGGCGGTTTGTGGACATGGGTTTCAAGCTGGTGGCTACGCATGGTACGGCCGATGTGTTGGAAGAGGCTGGCATGCAGGTGGAGCGCGTGTTTGCCGTGAAGGAGGGCCGGCCGAACGTGGTGGACTTCATCAAGAGCGACCGGATCCAGCTGATTGTGAATACGCCTAGCGGGCAGATGAGCGTGTTTGATGAGGCGGCGATTCGGCGGGCGGCGGTGAGTGCGCGGGTGGCGACGATTACGACGCTGGCGGCGACGCGGGCGGCGGCGGATGGGATTGAGGCGCTGCAGAAGGGCGAGTATCACGTGGAGTCGTTGCAGGAGCTGCATGCTTCAAGAGCTGTCGTTGTGGCGTGATCGTGTGCGGAGCGTTCTAGCCGGAAAGCTCGGGAGAGTCTCTGGCTGCGAGCCGTGTGGCAGGTCCTTCGGCTGCGTCTTTCGCATGAAGCTGCGAAAGACTACGCTCAGGATGACAGGGTATGGGAAGGACTTGGCGCGTAACGGCGGATACCTCGGCTACGCACAGGATGACAGGGTACTGGGAACATTCCGTGGGTGATGGTGGACACTTCGGCGGCGCTCAGGATCGAAGAGTATTGGGAGTATCAGAATGCTGATTGATGGGATTCATATACCGCTGACGGTGCCGTTTACTCGTGACGGCGAGAGCTATTTGCGCAAGCTGGAATATAACGTGGGGCGCTACTCGTTGACGCCGGCGGCGGGCTTTGTGGCGCTGACGGCGGGGAGCGAGGGGGCGGCGCTTTCCGATGAGGAGATTGCGGAGACGCTGCGGGTGATTGGGGCGGCGGCTGATCCGACCAAGGTGCTGGTGGCGGCGATTGCGAAGGACAGTGTGCGCGGTGCGCTCGAGGTTGCGCGGCAGGCTGCGGAGGCGGGGTTCGATGCGGTGCTGGTGGCGGCTCCGCCGCAGTGGGAGCGGCTGACGGAGGAAGAGGTGATGCTGTTCTTCCGGGCGGTGGCGGATGGGTCGCCGCTGCCGGTGATGCTGGGGAGTGAGTCGGGCTCGCAGGGGTATCGGCTGAGTGTGGATGAGGTTGCGCAGCTGGCGCGGCATGGGAACGTGATGGGCGTGTACGACGAGGGGCTGACGGTGGAGCGGTATCGCGCGATTTCCGAAGCCACGCAGGCGTTGAAGCGCGAGGTACTGGTGACGACCGTGTTTGCTCCGGTGACGCGACGCATGCTGCGGGGACGGTGGGATGAGGGTGGATTCGTTTCGGCGGCGTCGCTTACGGGAGGGACGGGTGTGGTGGAGGCTCCGACGGTGAAGGCGCTGAAGACGCGGACCAAGGTGGTGGGGTTCCAGGTGATGGCTGCGGGGAGTGCGGTGGGGATGGTGGAGTTGCTGCAGGCGGGAGCGGCGGGAGCGATGCTGGCGTTGTCGGCCAGCGCTCCGCAGGGATGTTATGAGGCGTATGCGGCGTTCAAGGATGGGGATGCGGCGCTGGCGGCGGAGAAGGGTGCGCGGCTGGTGGAGGCGGATTCGGCGATTCGTGCGCTGGGAATTGCGGGGGTGAAGTATGGGTGTGACTGCAATGGGTATTACGGTGGGGCGCCGCGGTTGCCGCGGCTGCCGCTGGATGCTGAGGGGCGGGCGGTGGTGGAGAGGGTGTTGGCGGGGATAAAGAATTAGGCCCAGGGCTAAAGCCCGGATCTTTGCGAGTCGATGAGACCCAAGGCTGAAGCCTTGGGGTACTTGGAAGCATGGGCAGGTGGTGGAACGAAAGAACAAGCAGATTCCCAGAGGGAATGACAGAAAGAAAAGCAAGTGCAGAAGCAGAAGCAGAAGCAGATCCCTGCGGGATGACAGCCAAAAAAGCAAAGGCAACAGCAGATTCCCAGAGGGAATGACAGAAAGAAAAGCAAGAACAGAAGCAAAAGCAAAAGCAGAAGCAGAAGCAGATCCCTGCGGGATGACAGCCAAAAAGCAAAAACAAGAGCAACAGCAAGAGCAAAGGCCTCCGCTATCGTGGGATAGCAGAGGCCTTTTCGGTCTTTGATGGGCTGGGTGGTGCGCTACTGTTGGGCGCGGAGGGAGTTTAGTTTGGCGCGGGCCTGGGAGGCTTCGGGGGAGACGGGGAAGCGCTGGATGAGGGAGTGGAGTTCGCGCTCGGCGGCTTCGGTCTGGTGGGTGTCGATGAGGGCCTGGGCTTTGTGGAGCGAGGCGGCGGGAACCTTGGCGTTGTCTACGTAGCGGGTGAGGACCTGGTCGTAGTCCTTAATGGCGAGGGAGGGCTTGTGGGTGCGCATCTGCATCTCGCCGAGGTAGTAGTAGGCGTTGCCGGCGAGGTTGTCGTCGGGGTAGGCCTTGATGAGGTCGTTGAATTCGGAAGAGGCCAGGGGGTAGCGGGCGGAGATGTAATCCGCATAGGCGCCGCGGTAGAGGTCACCGGCTGACGGCTGGCTAGTGGCCGGGGCTGACGTGGGTTGGGTGTTTGATGGGGGCGCGTTGTTTGGAGGGTTGTTGTTGTTGTCCGTGCCGCTGTCGGGTGCTCCCTGAGGGGTGTTCGGAGCGGCTTGGGGAGGGCCCGAGGGTGCAGCTCCGGCGGGGATACCGCCCTGGGGGAGACTGCTGAGTGTGGCGTTGGTGGTCTGCTGCTGGTTCTGGATGGTGTTGAGGGCCTTCTCCATGCGGGCCATGCGGGCCTTGAGCTCGTCGATGGAGTCGTTGAGGGACTGGACCTGGCCGGAGACCTGCTGGTTGCTGGCGCTGACGGCATCCTGCTGGTTCTGCATGCTGAGCTTGAGGCCGTTGGCGGTGGTGGACATGGTGTTGACGGAGTCAGCGGTCTGCTGGATGAGCTGCTTGAGCATGCCGAAGCTCTCGTCGTTGGTCTGCTGCAGTTTGGCGATGGCGTCCTGGAGCGACTGGACCTGGGCCTGAAGCTGGATCATTTCCTTGCTCTCGGCGTGGGCGGGGAGGGAGGCGAGTGCAACAAGGGCAACCAAGAGGATGCTTCGACGAATTGAGGGAAAGCGGGTCATACGGGTTGAGCTCCTCAACTTCCCTTTAGGGAGTTGTGCAGAACTAGGATACTTGCCGCATGGGCAAGAAGAAAGTGATGCAAGGAAACAATAAAGCCGCGTCGCGGGATGCAGCATGCGCGACGCGGCCCCGGGGTACGTAGGTTAGCGATCGATGGAGAACTGATCGCGGCGATTCTGCTGCCAGCAGCTCTCGGTCTCGTCGGTGCAGAACTGCTTTTCCTTGCCGTAGCTGACGACGCGGATGCGGTCGCCGTTGACGCCGGCAGCTACAAGGGCCGTCTTGGCGGCGTTGGCGCGGTTCTCGCCGAGGGTGATGTTGTACTCAGCCGAGCCACGATCGTCGCAGTAGCCGCCGATGAGGATCTTGATGCCGGGGTGTGCGTTGAGGTAAGCAGCCGCGGCGGAGATGGACGTATCGGACTGCGGGGTGAGGTCATAGCTGTCGTAGCCGAAGAAGATGTCCTGGACGTGGGCGTGGAACTCGGCGTCGGAACCGCCGCCGCCGTTGTCGGTGGGAGCTGCGGGCACTTCAGGCACGCGGACTGTGACACGAACATTGGCTTCGGTGGTGCCGCCGTCGTTCTTGGCGACGAGGTGGAAGTTGGTGGAGCTGGAGGGCGAGACGGTCTGGGTGCCGTTGACGGGAACTTCGCCGATGCCGTCGATGCTTACGCTGGAGGCATTGGTGCTACGCCAGTTGAGGACCACGGACTGGCCGAGATCGATGGAGAGGGGATCGGCGGTGATCGAGGCCGTGGGCGGCAGCATGGTGGACGTGGGGGCCATGGCCGTGGGAGTCGGCGGCGGTGTTTTTTTATGGCAGCCGGAGGCAGCGAGTAGAGCGACGGTCGCGAGCAGTGCAGCCTGATTCCAAAGTGAGGTGCGATGAGCTTTCATGAGATCCTCTTGAGTTCGAATGGTACGGCAAAGGTTCCTGAGAGAGAACTGGTAAATCTACTTGGATTATCATATCGTGACGCGATAGGCGTACGGTATACCGTTTATTCGCTGCTAGTGCTTTTTGTAAACTTTTCCAAGATTACTTCCAACTCCAATTTGGCATGTCTGCTCCTGAGCCAGTGAGGGCGCGTTTCTGCGTACCATCGACCAGCATGGTCATGATGCGGTTGTGGGTGTCGACGCCGTCGGGAGAGTTCGAGAAGGCGATGTGACGTCCGTCGGGGGACCAGGTGGGGAAGTCGCAGCGGCCGATGTCGTGGGTGAGTTGGATCCAACGCTTGGTGGCGACCTCCATGACATAGATGTCCTGACCGCCGGGGGCGCCGGGGCCGTACTTACGATCCCAGGCGAAGGCGATGAATTGGCCGTTGGGGGACCAGGAGGCAGAGGTTGCGTAGCCGCCGTCGGTCATGCGGGTGACGCCGGAGCCATCCGAGTCCATGATGTAGAGCTGGGGAAGGCCGGTGCGGCCACTGATCCAGGCGATCTGGGAGCCGGTCTTGGGGTTGTAGGTGGGAGAGACGTCCGGGCCCTTGTAGCTGGTGACGCGGTGGGCGATGGAGCCCTGGGGGTCGGAGATCCAGATCTCGGGGTCGCCGGTGCGGGAGGAGGAGAAGGCGAGCTCCTTACCGCTGGGAGACCAGGCCGGCGAGAGGTTGGTACCGCCGACGTTATTGAAGCGGACGAGGCGGCCGAGGATGAGCGAGAACATACGCAGCTGGAAGCCGTTTTTGCCGAGGGAGGCAAAGGCGACGAGCGAGTTATCGGGCGAGACGCGGGGAGAGATGGAGTCTTCGCCGAGGTGGGTGACGGCGTGCTGATTGGCGCCGTCGTAGTCCATCATCCAAATCTCTTTTTCGCCGGGGCCGATGCGCTTGGAGTAGAAGAGCTTGGATTCGGCGATGCCGGGGGTGCCACCGCTGAGGCGGAAGATGATGTCGTCAGCAAACTGGTGGGCGAGCTGGCGGGCGGTGTCCTCGCTGGGCGGGCCGGAGTACTGCTTGGCGAAGACCTGGGGGAACTGCGCGTTTTTGGCGTCGTCGAGAAAGCCGTTGGCGGTGAGGTTGCCGTTCTGGACGCCGATGTTGCCGAAGGCGACCATGGCGGCGGAGGCGGGGGCCTGCGCCCACTGGGAGAGGTTCATCTCGGAGGGAGTGCCGGGAGTGGTTTGGGGTGCGAGGCTCTTGGACACCATGTCGAAGATGCCGGAGTTGGCGAGGTCGGAGTAGAGGACGGTGTCGAAGGTGTTCTTGTAGGGGAGCGCTTCGGCGTTCGCGATGGAGGGTTTGAAGTTGGCGGCAGCGAGGCGAATGCTGGCGGCGCCGGAGCTGGTCTCGATGTGGAAGGTGTCCTGGGCGCGAAGGGTTGCTGTCGAGAGCAAGAGGGGAAGGGAGGCGAGGAGCGACAGGGCAAATTTGCTTGACCAGCGTCGTGCGGAAAGGTTCACTATCGTTTCTCCAGTAGTTCTGATGCCGGAAGTGAGGGTGAACGCAGAGAAATCTGCGTGGAAAAATATTCGTGCGCAGGAGAAAAGTGCTGCAATTTCAAACAGGTGTGACGGAGCGGGTTGCCTTTACTGATGCTTGTAATCAAACTTGTCCTCGATGGTAATGCGATCGCCTTCGGGCAGGGGGCCGAAGGTGTCGATTCGTTGTAGCGCGCGCATGGCGGCGGTGTCGAGCGTGGGGGAACCGCTGCGATTTTGGATGTGGACGTTGGCGATGGAACCGTCGCGCTCGATGTCGAAGGCGATGATCACGCTCTTGCCTTCAGAGCTGCGTGGATCGACTTCCCCGGTGTAATAGTTTTGCGCGATGACGCGGCCGACGGCTTCTACGTAGTAAGCGTAGCGTGCGCCGAAGGTGCGGCTCTGCACGGTGAGCGTGGCGCTGCCGTTTTTCAGCTGCGTCATGGACTGCGGGAGCTGCGTGGCGCTGTCGCCGGTCTGGGCCTTGGCGCTGGGCGGCGGCGGAGGCTGCGGATGCTTGGGCGGAGCGGGCGTGGGGACGGGACCGAGCTTCTTGGGCTGGTCCCTGGCCTTGACTTCGATGTCGGTGGGGCGGGGCGGAGGTTGCACGGCTTCCTTGGGTGGAGGAAGGGGCGCGGGGCTGACGGTGTCGGGGGTGAGGACGGATTTGTCTACGGGCTTGGCCTTCTCAGGGAGCGGGATGGCCGTGACCATGGAGGCCTGGATGGAGCCGGCGACGGAGGCGTTCTCGCCCCAATGGCTGCTGGTGTGGTTGAGATAGATGCCGATGCCGATGAAGGCGGCGGCGATGAGCAGGTGGAGCGCGATGGCGCCGATGACGCCGCGGCGGAATTGATCGTCCGGGGAGAGTGGCGAGATGGCTTGGGTGGACATGATTCGTGGTGTGGGTGAGGCGAGAGCTTTGACGCTAAGGGCGCGAAGTCAGCCAAGTTTCGCGAAGTAGAACAAGCAACTGCAAGAGAAGAAGCAGATCCCTACGGGATGACAACTAGAAAAACAACGGCAACGACAAGAGCGGACAACGGAGAACGGACAACGTTTATCTCTGCAAGGGTTGGGTGACGATGCTGATGTTGCTGATGCCGGCGGCTTTGACGGCATCCATGACGGAGGCGAAGGCGCCGAAGGGTACGGATTCGTCGGCGCGGACGTAGATAACTTTCTTTTCGTTTTGGGGATTCTGGGCGAGGACGGCGGAGAGGTTGTGGATGTTGACGGGCTTGTCTTGCAGGAAGACGTTCTGGTCCTTGTCGATGGTGACGACGAGGTGGACTTCGCTGAGCTGCGAGACCATGCGGGTGTGGGGGACGGCGACCTGGATGCCCGACTGCAGGACGGGGGCGGTGAGCATGAAGATGAGGAGCAGAACCAAGACCACGTCGACCAGCGGCGTGATGTTGATGTCGGACATGGCGGAGGTGGTTTTTCCGTTGGTGTTGAAGGCCATGGTTATTGGCTCCCGCGGCGATCATTAGGGAAAGGCGGCAGCTGGGTGCCGGGCTGCGCTGGGCGACGGCGCTCTTCACCGTACGGCGCCTGCTGTGTGCCGGGCTGCTGGGGTTGGAAGAGTGCGGCGTTGGTGATGGCATTGAGGAGCTCGCGGCCGAAGTCGTCCATGCGTGCGGCGAACTCGCGGAGGCGGGAAGTGAGCTGGTTGTAGCCCATGACGGCGGGGACGGCGACGACCAGGCCGGCAGCAGTGGTGATGAGGGCTTCGGAGATGCCGGGGGCGACGGCGCGGAGGGTGGCGGCGCCTTCGGCACCGAGGCCGTGGAAGGCGTCGATGATGCCCATGACGGTGCCGAAGAGGCCGACGAACGGGCCGACCTGAGCGATGGTGGCGAGCCAGGTCATGCGGCGTTCCATGGAGCTGAGGGCTTCTGAGGCGGCGGTCTGGGCGGCGCGCTCGAGACCCTGGGGATTGGGGGGAGTGCCGCGGCCTCCGCTTTGACGCTGGTACTCGTCGTGGATTTCGTTGAAGACGGCGACCAGGGGGCTGGGCTTGAACTGGTCGGCGATGGCGGCGATTTCGGAGAGGCGGCCGGACTTGCGGAAGGCGCGGATGAAGCGGCGGTTCTGGGTGTCGGCGGCCTTGAAGGAGCGCCACTTGGAGATCATGACGGCCCAAGAGATGACGCTCATGAGGAGCAGGAGGCCGAGCACGGTGAGCGCGGTGGGGCCGCTGTTGTGCAGCATTTCGACGAGGGCGCTGGAGTTTTGACCTGCGGGAGGGGGGCCGAGCGAGACGTCGGTTGGGGATTGCGTGGCGGCGTCTTGCAGGAAGAGAGCGAAAGCTAACAGGGTCATAGGCGTCGTTTTAAGTGTAACTGGGTATGAGGGTGGGAGCGAGAACCCAGCTAGGTGCTCGGCGGCGGGTATTCGTTTGGACGCAGAACGAAAGTTTTGGGCTGGTGAGGGTTTGAGATGCAGGAGTTGCGGGGCGGAGGGCTGTGGAATGTTTCTGTTGAGTGCGGCTCCTGCTATGCTCTTGCGTGAAAGAGACCAACGCATGCTGCTGGAACTGCGCGCTGAGAATTATGCCGTGATCGACCACGCGGTCGCCGAGTTTGGGCCGGGGTTGAACTTGCTGACCGGGGAGACGGGGGCTGGCAAGTCGATACTGATTGACGCGCTGGCGCTGCTGCTGGGGGGAAAAGCGTCGAGTGACGTGGTGCGGTTTGGGGCGGAGAAGGCCGTGCTGGGGTGCGTGTTCGAGGCGACGCCGGGAGCGGAGGAGATCCTGGAAGAGAACGGGATCGATCCGGAGGGAGATGAGATCCTGCTGCGGCGGGAGATTGCGGGGAGCGGCAAGGGGCGGGTGTTTGTGAACAACCAGCCGGCTACGGTGGGGGTGCTGCGGCTGCTGGCTCCGGAGCTGGCGTTGGTGCATGCGCAGTCGGAGACGCTGGTGGCGTTTGATGCGGCGCAGCAGAGGATGCTGCTGGACCGGTTTGGGGATGTGAGCAGCGAGGAGGTTGGTGGGGCGTTTGCGCGGTGGAAGGAGCTGGAGGGGAAGATCCGGGAACTGCAGGGCGTGGAGCAGGATCGACTGCGGTTGATGGACTTGTGGAGCTTTCAGGCGAAAGAGATTGCAGCGGCAGGGATTACGGACGCGGAAGAGGATGTGCGGCTGGAGACGGAGAAGCGGGTGCTGGCGAACTCCGAGCGGCTGTTTGCGGGGGCTACGGCGGCGCAGGAGCTGCTGTATGAGGCGGAGGTTTCGGCCGAGACGCTGCTGGGTGGGGCGCTGCGGCATGTCGAGGATTTGGCGAAGTTTGATGAACAGTTTAAGGAGACGGTGGGGCAGTTGGCGGCGGCGAAGGCGTCGGTGGAGGATGCGGCGGCTACGTTGCGGGATTTTGCGGGGAAGGTGACTGCGTCGCCGGAGAGGCTGGGGGAGATTGAGGACCGGCTGGCGGCGCTGGATCGGCTGAAGCGAAAGTATGGTGCGAGCCTGGGCGTGGTGATTGCGTTTGGGGTGGAGGTGGCGGGGAAGCTGGCGGATTTGGAGAATCGGGATGCGCGGCTGGCGGAGTTGGAGAAGGACCTGACGATTGCCGCGGCGAAGTACATGGTGGTGGCGAGGAAGTTGTCGGCGGAGAGAGGTGCGGCGGCGAAGAAGCTGGCCAAGACGGCGGAGCGGCAGATCAATGAACTGGCGATGAACGCGAAGTTTGAGGTGGGGGTGGCGGCGCGGGAGGATGTCGAGGCATGGACGGCGTTTGGGTGGGACCGGGTGGAGTGCCGGATTGCGACGAATCCGGGAGAACCGCTGAAGCCGCTGACGGAGATTGCGTCGGGGGGTGAGATGAGCCGAGTGATGCTGGCGCTGAAGGTGAGCGTGGAGGATGGCGCGAATGCCGCGCGGGTCGGATCCAAGGGACGGAAGATGGCGCTGCCGCGGACGCTGGTGTTTGACGAGATCGACATTGGCATCGGGGGGCGGGCGGCGGAGGCGGTGGGGCAGAAGCTGAAGACGCTGTCCGGGGCGCAACAGGTGATCTGCATAACGCATCTGCCGCAGATTGCCGCGTTTGCGGATCAGCACTTTTTGATTGAGAAGGGCGAGCGCGGAGGGCGGACACATACCGGGGTGCGGCGGATGAAGCGGGAGGAGCGGGTGGAGGAGATTGCGCGGATGCTGTCGGGCGCGAACCTGACGGAGAGCAGCCGGAAGCACGCGGAGCAGATGCTGACGTCTGCTGACGGCGGGGGCAAGTAAGCAGGCGGAGGCTGAAGACCGTTGGGCGGTACGGTGGGACAACCTCCGTTGGGCTGGAGGCTTCTCAAGAGGCAATGCCTTGGGAGGGTCTGATCATGGCTGAACCAAAAAAGTGTGCGCATTCGATTTGCAGCTGCGTCTGTTCAGATGGCAAAAAGTATTGCTCGCAGATGTGCGAGGACAGCAAGAACCTGACGACGCTGAAGTGTGACTGCAAGCATCCTGGCTGCACAGGACGATAGGTTGAAACGAAGGTAGATTGGGGCCGGGCGGGGCGGGAAGGGACGGGGGAGTGCGGTGTTGAGATTTTGCACCGTTTATGGTTCACACCAAGGGGTGTACTCCGGTGCTATCAAGGGCCGGAGAGGGTATACTTAACTCGTGAGTAACCTTACCGCCTCTCCCGCAAACGCCCAAGACAAACAAGGCGAAACCACCACCAAGAAAGTTCTCCTGCTGAAGCCGAGAGGGTTCTGCGCGGGGGTGGTGCGTGCGATCGATATCGTGCAGATTGCCCTGGACACGTTTGGGGCGCCGATTTATGTGCGCAAAGAGATTGTGCACAACAGCTATGTGGTGAATGATCTGGCGCAAAAAGGCGCGATCTTCGTCAACGAACTGGACGAGGTGCCGGCGGGGGCGCGTGTGATTTATTCGGCGCATGGGGTAAGCCCGGCGGTGCGGCAGGGGGCGAAAGAGCGCGGGTTGAAGGTAATTGACGCGACATGTCCGCTGGTTACCAAAGTACATATTGAGGCGATCAAGTTCGCCAAGCAGGGATATTCGCTGGTGCTGGTAGGGCATCGCGACCATGAAGAGGTTCAGGGAACGCAGGGTGAGGCGCCGAATGTGACCCAGGTGGTGTCGACTGTGGAAGAGGTTGCGGCGCTGGTGGTGCCGGATCCGAACAAGGTGGCGTATCTGACGCAGACGACGCTGTCTCTGGATGAGGCGCGGTACATGATTGAGGCGCTGCGCAAGAAGTTTCCGAACATTGCGGGGCCGCATGCGCAGGATATTTGTTATGCGACGGAGAATCGCCAGACGGCGGTGAAGAACGTCGCGCATGGGGCAGATTTGGTGCTGGTAGTCGGGTCGCGGAACAGCTCGAATTCGAATCGGCTGGTCGAGGTGTCGCACAATATCGGGACCCATTCGTATTTGATTGACAAGGCGGAAGATATCAAGCCGGAGTGGCTGGAGGGCGTGGCTACGGTGGCGATCACCGCGGGCGCATCGGCACCGGAGATCCTGGTTCAGGAGGTAGTGGCCTACCTGCAGGGCAAGGGATATGGATCGGTTGAAGAGGTTGAAGTGATGCCGGAGAATGTGCGGTTTGGATTGCCGCCGGAGATCGTTTCGGCGATCGCGGCAGCGCCAGCGCGGCCGGCAAGTATTTAGTTTCGACAGCGGCTATTTGATGGTTGTAACCGCTGGGACGTGAGGCCTGGTAGCGCAGTAGTGCATCTAGAATTTATGAGTATAAAGACAACGAACCCGCAGAGAACCACGAAACTGACGACGCAGCCTCGATTTGGACGGCTTGACCTCGCGATGGAGCGGGTAAGCGAGGGGATCGGGAAGGCTGCGGCGTGGCTCATGGGTCAGCAGCACGAGCAGGGGTACTGGTGCGGGGAGCTCGAAGCAGATGCGATGCTCGAGGCCGATTACATTTACATGCACACGCTGCTGGGAACGGGCGATAAGGGCAGGATGGAGCGCGCGGTCAACGAGATTCTGCGCCACCAGAATGACGATGGCGGGTGGAGTCTGTATCCGGGTGGGCCGAGCAATGTGAACTACGGCGTGAAGTGCTACCTGGCGCTGAAGCTGATGGGCTGGATGGCGGATGATCCGGTGATGGTGAAGGCGCGGAAGAAGGTGCTGGAGCTGGGCGGCGTGACTTCGTGCAACACCTTCACGAAGATGTACCTGTGCTCGCTGGGGCAGTACGACTACGACGCGGTGCCGGCAGTTCCGCCGGAGATGCTGCTGTTTCCGAACTGGTTCTACTTCAATATTTACGAGATCAGTGCGTGGTCGCGGGCGATCCTTGTGCCGCTGTCGATTATTTATGCGAAGAAGCCGTTCAAGAAGCTGGCTCCGGAGCAGACGATTGATGAGCTGTTTGTGGGTGGGCGCGAGAACGCGAATCTGTATTTGAGCCTGGACCGCAAGCACCTTGTCTCGTGGCGCACGTTCTTCCTGTTCACCGATCGTCTGGCGCACTGGTCGGAGCGGGTGCATATTCGGCCGTTGCGCAAGATGGCTTTGAAGAAGGCCGAGCAATGGATGCTGGATCACTTTGAGCGCTCGGATGGTTTGGGCGCGATCTATCCGGCCATGCTGAATGCGATTGTGGCGCTGGTGTACCTGGGGTACTCGAAGGACGACCCGCAGGTGATACGCGCGATGGACGAGTTTGAGCGGCTGGGGATTGATTGCCCGGACGGGACGCCGGAGTATCCGACGCCGACGTTCCGGATGCAGCCGTGCTTCTCGCCGGTGTGGGATACGGCGCAGGTGCTTTCGACCTTGGGAGAGACGGGGCTGGCGAAGGATGACGCGCGGCTGGTGAAGGCGGCCGACTGGCTGCTGTCCAAGGAGATTCGGTACAAGGGCGACTGGTCGCACAACGTGAAGAACGTGGAGGCGAGCTGCTGGTGCTTCTTCTTCAACAACGACCATCAGCCGGATGTGGATGATACGGGCGAGGTGCTGCTGGCGCTGAAGGCCGTGGACAATCCACGCGAGCGGTATCAACATGAGGTGACGCAGCGGGCGATCGACTGGGTCTTCGGGATGCAGTGCAAGAACGGTGGATGGGCTTCGTTCGATAAAGACAACACGAAGAAGATGTTTGAGTCGATACCGTTTGCTGACCATAACGCGATGATCGATCCGCCGTCGGCGGACATTACGGGACGTGTGCTGGAGATGCTGGCGAGCTACGGCTACACGCGGCGGGACAAGCGCGTGGAGAAGGCTGTGCAGTTCATTCTGCGCGAGCAGGAGCCGGACGGGGCGTGGTTTGGGCGCTGGGGCGTGAACTATTTGTACGGGACGTTCCTGGTGCTGCGCGGATTGCAGGCGATGGAGTACTCGTATCTGGAGCCGGCGGTGCAGCAGGCGGCCGAGTGGATTCGCATGATGCAGAATGCCGATGGCGGCTGGGGCGAGACGGCTGGAACGTACGACGATCCGAACCAGCGCGGGGTTGGGCCGTCGACGCCTAGCCAGACGGCCTGGGCGCTGCTGGGGTTGTTGGCGGCGAATGATACGCGGTCAGATTCTGTAGCGAAGGGCATTCGGTGGCTGATTGAGAGACAGCACGAGGATGGTTCGTGGACTGAATTGATGCCGGGAAGAAACGGCGAGAGTTACTACACAGGAACGGGATTCCCGCGGGTGTTTTACCTTGGCTACCATTTGTATAAGCAGTACTTCCCGCTGCTGGCGCTGACGACGTATCGGAAGGCCATGGAGCGCGAGGAGATGGACGCGTAGGGCGAAGCGTAAGGCCTGGCTGGGCATCGAATCGGTAGTCAGTTTGCAGGGTAAGAAGGTTTTCGAAGGATAAGGAGTCGTTTAGCATGGGAATTCCCATCTCGCAGATGTTCACCGTGACCACGTACGTTCTGAAGCAGAAGCTTTCAGGGCGGAAGCGGTACCCGCTGGTGCTGATGCTGGAGCCGCTGTTTCGTTGTAATCTGGCGTGCGCCGGGTGTGGCAAGATCCAGTACCCCGCGCATATTTTGAAAGCGCAGTTGACGCCGGAGCAGTGCTTCAAGGCAGTGGAAGAGTGCGGGACGCCGATGGTGTCTATCCCCGGTGGAGAACCCCTCTTGCATCCAGACATGCCGGAGATTGTGGCAGGCCTGGTCGCGCGGAAGAAGTACGTCTACATGTGCACCAATGCGCTGCTGCTGAAGGAGAAGCTGCACCTGTTCAAGCCGTCGAAGTATCTGAGCTTCTCGGTGCATGTGGATGGGCAGAAGGAGCATCACGATATGTCGGTGTGCCGCGAGTGCGGCAATGACATTGCGATGGAGGGTGTTCGGGCCGCGGTGGCAGCGGGGTTCCGCGTGACGACGAATACGACGCTGTTCGATGGTGCTGATCCAAACTCGGTGCGCGCGCACTTTGATGAGCTGATGGCGACGGGCGTCGAGAGCATGATGGTGTCGCCGGGCTATACGTACGACAAGGCTCCGGATCAGAATCACTTCCTTGGGAAGGCGCGGTCGCGGAAGATGTTTCGCGCGATTTTGTCGAACCGGAAGAAGAGCTGGCAGTTCAACACGCATCCGCTGTTTGCCGAATACCTGATGGGCAAGCAGGATTTTGAGTGCACGCCGTGGGGCATGCCGACGTACTCGATCTTTGGGTGGCAGAAGCCTTGCTACCTGCTGCAGGATGGATATGCGGACACGTTCCAGGAGATGCTGGATACGGTGGACTGGGCGAACTATGGAGCGAAGAGTGGGAATCCGCAGTGCGCGAACTGCATGGTGCACTCGGGGCATGAGGCTTCGGCGGTGGATTACAACTTCGGGTCGCTGAAGGGATTTGTGGAGACGGCGAAGCGGTATATGTTCCCGTCGACGTACGAGGACGAGGGCGCGATGAAGCTGCTGAACGAGTGGCCGAAGGCGGGACATGGACCACTGGTGCAGATTGCAGACCAGCCTACTGCGGTGGTTGTTACGACCTCGGTGAACGAGACTACCAGCGTGGCGGGAGACTGAAGATGGCGACAGCACAGCAGGAGCACTTGAAGATCGAGCAGCTGCGGACGACGTCTGCCGATGATGTGGAAGTGATTGCGGGACGCGAGCGGGAGAATCTGGAGGGATGGATTCCTGAGCTGGCGACCGAGGCCGAGGTGAGAGAGGCGCTGGAGAAGGCGTTTGACTATCGCGGCGATGTGACGGTGACCCGCAAGGATGGGACGACCATCGAAGGGTATCTGTACGATCGGCGGAGTGAGCCGACGATGGAGGCTTCGCTGGTGCGGATTATTCCTACGCCGAAGCCGGGCGTGCCGGTGGAGCGGGTGATGATTCCGTATGCGGATATTGCGGCGCTGCAGTTTACGGGGCGCGATACGGCTGCGGGCAAGACCTTCGAGGCCTGGATTAAGAAGTACTGGGAGAAGAAGGCGGCGGGCGAGACGAACATTCAGATTGAGCCCGAGAAGCTTGACTAGGAATTGATGCGTTTATTCATAACCGGGGCGACCGGGTTTGTTGGGGCGCATGTGGCGCAGCTTGCGGCGGCGCAGGGGGCGGAGCTGCGGTTGATGGCGCGGGCTACGTCGGATACTTCGCGGCTGCCGAAGAGTGCGGATGTGGTGGTGGGGGATTTGCGGTCGCCGGAGGGATTCAAGGCGGCGCTGGTGGGTTGTGATGCGCTGATTCATGTGGCTGCGGATTATCGGCTGTGGGTGCCGGATCCGGCGGAGATGTACAAGGCCAATGTGGAGGGGACGCGAGCGTTGCTGCGGCTGGCGCGCGAGGCGGGCGTGCGGCGGGTGGTGTACACGAGCAGCGTGGCGACGATGGGATTCAAGATGGATGGGACGGTGGTCGATGAAGAGACGCCGGTGAGAGAGGCCGATATGATTGGCCACTACAAGCGGTCGAAGTGGATGGCCGAGCAGGTGGCGCTGGAGGCTGGGCGGGCGGGGCAGGAGGTGATCGTGCTGAATCCGACGACGCCGCTTGGGGCGCTGGATACGAAGCCGACACCTACCGGACGGATTGTGGTGGATTTTCTGAATGGGAATTTTCCGGCGTATGTGGATACGGGATTGAACCTGGTGGATGTGGAAGAGATTGCGCGGATGCATTTGGTGGCACTGGAGCGTGGGCGGGTGGGGGAGCGGTACATTCTGGGCGGAGAGAATCTGACGCTGAAGCAGATTCTGGATCGGCTGGGGAAGATTTCGGGGCTCCCGTCGCCGACGATGAAGGTGCCGCATGGGGTGGCGATGGCGTTTGCGTACTTCGATGAGACAGTGACGGGGAAGTGGCGGGGCAAGGAGCCGCGGGCTACGGTGGAAGCGGTGCGCATGGGGAAGAAGATGATGTTTGCGAGCTCGGCGAAGGCGGAGAGGGAGTTGGGGCTGAAGGTGGGGAGCGTGGAGGGTGCGCTGCGGTCAGCGTGCGCGTGGTTTTATAAGAATGGGTACGTGGATAAGACGCGGATCAGTTGCACGGGGTGTTAGGGACTGTGGTGCGCGATGGAGGTTCAGGAAGGACCTTCGACGGCGCCACCTCGTTCCAATCGAATTTCTCGGAGCAGCTTTCTGTCTCGGCTCGATCCGACTCCGAGTGACACCTTCGTGACAACTTTTCGATAGGCCTGCTATACGCTGATCGCGGAAGCATCGAGGTGGCCTCTTGGGAAAGCGTTTCAGCCGATCTTTGTTGGAAGCATCGCTGCTTCTCTGCTTGTTGTTTTTGACGATGCCCGACTCGGTCGCACAAGAAGCGAAGGCAAAATTTGTTGGGTCTGCGAGCTGCGAACATTGCCATGCGAAGGAGTTCAAAGGGTGGGAAAAAACCCGCATGGCGAACGTGGTTCGCGATCCGCACGCACACCCTGACGCAGTGTTGGGGGACTTCTCAGCGGCCGATCCGGTGCGAACGTTCGGGCTCGATGAGGTGGCGTTTGTGTACGGCAGCCGATGGAAGCAGAGGTACTTTACCAAGCGCGGGGATGACTACTTTCCGCTCCCGGCTCAATGGGACGTGGCGAAAAAGCGCTGGTTGCCCTACCACGCTGAGGCGGGCACCGACTGGTGGCTCCCGTTCTACGGTCCCAGCAACTTCGATCGACCTACGGGGCCAACCTGCGACGGTTGCCACTCCGTGAACTACAACATCGCAACAAAGGCCGTCACGGAGTGGAACGTGGGGTGCGAGAAGTGCCATGGACCCGGCAGCCTTCATGTGGCACATCCGACGAAACAGAATATCGTCAATCCTGCGACGTTGGACTACGTGCGGGGCAATGACACCTGTATCCAATGCCATAGCCAGGGTCGCCCGGTAACGGCGTCGGCGGACGGCAAGGTCTATGACTGGCCGGTGGGGTTTCTGCCGGGGCAACGCCTGGCCGATGTCTGGAAGCTTGAAGAGCTGAAGCCGGGTGTGACGAACTTCTTTCAATATGCGGACATGACGGCGCACAAGAACCGGATGCAGGGCAACGACTTTGTGCAGAGCAATATGTACCACCGGGAGCTGCGTTGCTTCGACTGCCACGATGTCCACAGCAGTGCGAACGTAGCGAGCCTGAAGCTGCCGGGGAACGCGCTCTGTCTGAGCTGTCATGCGGCGGAGAAGGAAAATCCGGCAGGACTGAAGGGAACGGTGAGCGCGCACACGCATCATGCGGAGGGCAGTGCCGGCAGTGAGTGCGTCGCGTGCCATATGCCGAAGATCGAAGCCACGATCAAGGACAACTTCGTGCACGCCCATACGTTCCGGTTCATCACGCCGGGCTTGACGGAGAGTTCGGGTGTACCCAATCCCTGCACGAGCTGCCATGCCGGGAAGTCGAATACCTGGGCAAAGAAAGAGTTGCAAAGCTGGACAACCACGTCGCCATGGCGTGTGGGGCAGTAGCTCGCGACGCTGCCGCACGGGCGAAGCGGTGAGGTGCACTTCAGGTGTTGTGAAAGCCAGCGCGCTGCATGGCTAGCGGGACTTCGGGGTTGCGGGCGAAGGTTTCCCAGACGAAGGCGGTGCGGAGGTTTTCGGCCATGACGAGCGAGATGCCTAGATCGATGCCGAGGACGTCGGGGTCGTAGTAGTTGGCTTGCGGATGGAAGGCGTCGCAGAAGCCGTAGCGTCCCCAGGCCTTGTCGCCGTAGTTGGCCTTGAGTGCGCGCTGAACGCGGAGGCAGGCTTCGGGGACGAAGGGCAGGGAGCCTGCGGTGGCGTTGGGGACGACGGAGCCGTCGATGGGGCCGAAGCCTTTGCCTTCGGCGTTGGGGCCGCCCCAGGCGGTGTAGCCGTGGATGTAGTCCGAAGCGCTGATGCCCCAGTAGTCGGGGGAGTAAGGCTTGCCGAGGGAAAGGCAGAAGGCTTCGTGGGCGCGGGTGGCGGTGATGGAGTTGGTGAAGTAGTCGGCGTAGCGATCGCGCTGGTTGCGGAAGTCGAAGAAGGCCTGGCTGAACTGGTGGGTGAAGAGGGGATCGTTGCCGCTGATGTAGGTGAGGCCGTCGTAGGTGATGGTCTGGCGGGTCCAGGCGTTCCAGCTGGAGGGGTCGACGGGATGGGTGGGAGAGCCGATGGCGAGCAGGTAGATCATCATGAGCTCGCAGTAGCGTTCCCAGCGCGCGCTGAGGAAGCCGGACTCGGGATGCCAGCCCATGGAGAAGGTGGTGCCGCCGTTGAGCATCGAGGGCCAGTCGACGCGGTTGTAGATGAGGGTGGCGAGGTCGTGGATTTCTGCGTCGTGGGAGAAGTGGGCGCGGGCGGTGAGGACGCCGCAGAGGAGTAGCGCGGTGTCGATGGAGGAGACTTCATTGCGGCCGGTGCGCTCGCCGGTTTCGAGGTCGGCAAAGTGATAGAAGAAGCCGTGGTTGTTGTAGAGCTTGTGCGCGTGGAAGCGGAGGGTGCGGCGGACTTGTTCGATGAGTTGGGAATGGGGGAAGTAGCTGCGCTGGTCGGCGATGGAGAGTGCGGTGAGGCCGAAGCCGGTGGCGGCGATGGAGGCCATGCGGTCGTTGGGATTAATTTTGCCGTCGGTGTTGTTGGCGGCGGCGCGGTCGAGAACCTGGCCGGTGGTGGGGCTGGCCTGCTCGACGAAGAAGAGGCAGGCGCGGCGTTGCATGTCGTCGAGGAAGGATTCGTCGGCAGCGGTGAGGACGTAATGAGGAGCGGGCTCGGGGGTGAGGTGAAGGTCGATCGGGGTCTGGGCGGCGGTTTGGGAGAGGGCGTGCAGGCGCGGGGCGAGCGCAGCGCCGGCGAGGAGCTTGAGGCAGTCGCGTCGTTGCATGAGGTTATCTCCCGATGAGCACGACGGCGAGGCCGTGTGCGGGGACTGTGAGTTGGAGTTTGCCGTCGTGGAGGCGAAGGTGCTCGGTGGGGGCCATGGCACCGGCGGCGCGGAGTTGCTCGACTTGAGCGGGGGTGAGGTCGCCGGGCGGGCGACCCATGGCGTCGAAGGCCTTGACGGCGTTGCCGTGGTCGTCGTCGACGCGGAGGACTTCAACCGATGCATTTGAGGGGACGTGCTGGAGGGTGACGGTGAAGGTTTTGGGCGGTCCTGCGGGGCCTTTGGGCCAGGTGTAGTCGGCACCGATGCCGGTGGGGGGGGCGTAGTTCCAGAGGGCGAGGGCGAGCTTGCCGTCGGTGGTTTTGGTGGCGAGGGCGGAGTCGGAGTCGAGGGCGATGCGCTGATCGCCTAGCTGGTGGAGGGCGCGGAAGTCGTTGAGCGCGGCTTTGGGAATGCTTTCGGCGGCGATGAGGCCGAAGCCGCCGTAGAAGGGAGAGCGGACGACGCCCTGCTCGTCGAAGACGTCGGAGAAGGACCAGTAGTCCATGCTGTCGGTGAGGCCGTCGCAGAGGCGGATGTTGTTGGCGAGCCAGGGACCGATGAAGGGAGTGTCGGTGACGTTGGGCTCATTGGCGTAGCTGGCGTTGTACTCGGAGAAGATGAGCGGCAGGTGAGGATAGGGCGAGGCGAGGATTTGATCATGCACCATCTTGACGGCGCGATAGACCATGGTTTTGCGGGGAACCTCTTCGTTGGTGTGAAGGACGTTGGGTGCGGTGTCGTTGGCGTAGACGTGGGTGGAGACGAAGTCGATGGGGGCGTTTACCTCGTGGACGTGCGCGAGGAAGGGCGTGACCCAGGCGGCCTGCGCGGTGGCGGGGCCTCCGACCTGGAGGCGCGGGGAGACGGACTTGAGGTCGCGCGCGGTGTGGTCGTAGAGCGTGAAGTAGGTCTCCTGCTTGGGGTCGCCGCCCCAGAAGTCGAGGTTGGGTTCGTTCCAGACTTCGAACTTCCAGGTGGAGACTTCGTCGATGCCGTAGCGGTCGATGAGGTGGGTGGCGAGGGCCTTCATCATTGCGTCCCAGGTGGCGTAGTCCTTGGGGGGCGAGGTGTTGGGGTTGCCGGTGAAGGTGTGTTGGGAGTTGGGCTTGGAGGCGAGCTTTTCGGGCATGAAGCTGAGCTCGACGTAAGGCTTGACGTGTTCGGCGAGGAGGCCGTCGTAGATCTCGTCGAGGTAGAAGAAGTTGTAGACAGAGGCGTCGTTGGCGGCCTGAGCGGCGAGGCCGGGGTTCTTGGTCTGGCGGGCAGGGTCGTAGACACCGATTTCATCGTCGAGGATGCCGTGGAAGCGGATGGACTGGAAGTCGGTAGCCTGCTTGACGGTGTGGAGGTCGGCGCGATAGTCGGCGCGGAGGGCGAGGATGGCGCGGCCGGAGCCGAAGGTCTTCTCCCAGAAGTGGGGGAAGGGGGTGGTGGGGGCGTGCGCGTCGATGACGAGGTCGGTGGATGTGGCGGCGGGGGGCGTGGAGTCCTGCGCGAGGGTGGACAGAGTGAGCGGGCCGGCAAAGAGAGTTGCGGCAAAGGCGAGTGAGTGCAGGGTTCCAAGGTGCATCGTGTTCCTCGAGGGTTTCATGGCTGGACCTTGATGAGTAGAAGTGCGTTGGGGCTCAACTCCAGGGTGAGCTTTCCGTCGTGCAGCTGGGTTTGGGCTGGAGGTCCCAGAGCTGTTTCCTGGTTGAGTTGAAGTACCTGCGCGGGAGTGGGGTCGACGGGGCTGCCCATTGCTGCGTATTTGGGTAAGACGTTGCCGTGGTCGTCATTGACGCGCTGGATGGAGACGTGGGCGTTGGCGGGAACACCGTGGAGGGCGAGCTCGAGGGTTTGCGGGGCGCCGTGGTCGCCGGGATCGACCAGGTTCCAGGCGGCGAGGATGAGCGAGCCGTCGGGGGCTTTGGTGACGATGAGGTTTTTGGCGTCGTTGGCGATGCGGCGGTCGCCGAGCTGGTGGAGGAGACCGAAGTGGTAGTAGCTGGGCTTGTAGATGCCGCCCTTGGCGATGATGCCGAAGTGGCCTTCGAAGGGTCTGGGGATGGGGCCACCTTCTTCGAAGACGTCGTCGAAGGTCCAGAAGGACATCTGGGTGACATTGCCGTCGCAGGCGCGGATGGTGTCGGCTAGGGCTGGGCCGACGAAGGTGGTGTCGCGTGCGTTGTTGGCGCCGATGACGTTCCACTCGGTCCAGAAGAGCGGAAGATGGGGGGTGGGAGAGGCGTCGATCTGGTGGCGAACCTTGGCGACGGCGCGGCAGACGCGGTCGTCCCGCGGGATGTTCTCGGTGGTGCCGAACAGGTCCTGGACGGTGTCGTCCGCGTAGCCGTGGGTGGAGACGAAGTCTACGGGGACGTGGTTGGCGGAGGTGTGGGCGAGGAACTCTGGAACCCATGCGGCTGCGGCGGTTGCGGGGCCACCGACGCGGAGGCGGGGGTTGACGTGCTTGAGGTCGCGGGCGGTGTGGTCGTAGAGCTCGAAGTAGGAGAGATCGCGGGGGATGCCGTTCCAGAAGTCGATGTTGGGTTCATTCCAGACTTCGAAGTACCAGGTGGCGACTTCGTCGATGCCGTAGCGGTCGACGAGGTGCTGGGCGAAGGCGGTCATGAGGTCGTCCCAGCGGGCCATGCTCTTGGGGGGCGAGACGTTTTGCTTGTACCAGAAGGGGTGCAGGGCGTCTGGGTTGAAGGCGAGCTTTTTAGGCATGAAGCTGATCTCGACGAAGGGGCGAACGCCGTTGGCGATGAGGCCGTCGTAGATCTGATCGACGTAGGCGAAGTTGTAGACGGGATTGCCGTGCTCGTCTTCGTTGTAGACGCCGACCTCGTCGTGGAGGATGGCGTGGAAGCGGACGTAGCGGAAGTCGGCGACTTTGTGGACGGAGCGGATGTCGTTGCGGTAGGACTCGCGGAGGGAGAGGATGGCGCGGCCGGAGCCGAAGATCTGCTCCCAGAAGTGGGGGAAGGGGGTGGTGGGGGCGTTGGCGTCGATGGTGATTTGCTGCGGGTTGACGAACGGGGCGGTGACGCGCTTGGATGCCTGAGCGTGGAGCGATGGGGAGATGGAGCCCGCGCAGAGCAGAGCCGGAAGAGCGAGTCGAAGCCAAGGGTGGATCACGAACGGACTCCTGGGGTGGTTGAGGAAAACCGGGCTGAGGGCGTTTCGGGAACAATCGTTTGAGCAGCAATGCGCAAACGATTGTGCAACGCCTAATATCCACTTCTGTAACGCGACTGTCAACCTGCGGAAAAGGGGTGGAGGGTGGCTCGTATGATGGAGCGATGCCGGTGCCTGCCAGGATTGCGATTATTGCTGCGCTGCCGAGGGAGATTGCGGGGCTGGTTCGGGGGACCGTGGCGGATGCGGCGCTGGTGAAGGATGGGGTGTGGCTTTACCGGGTGGAGGGCGCGGTGGTGGTGGCTGCGGGAATGGGAGCGGAGCGGGCGGCGGTGGCGGTGGAGGCCGCGCTTTGGGTAGGTGCGGAGGTGGGGATGCTGATTTCTACGGGGCTAGCGGGCGGATGTGCGCCGGGGGTGGAGGCTGGGTCGGTGCTGGAGGCTGGGATGGTGGTGGATGGGGGGACGGGCGAGAGATTTGTTGCGGGCTTGGGAACGGGCGTGACGCTGGTGACTGCGGGGACGATCGCGAGCGTGGCGGAGAAGGCGCGGCTGGCGGAGAGCTTTGGAGCGGCGATGGTGGATATGGAGGCGGCGACGGTGGCGCGGCTGGCGCGGGCGAGCGAGGTGGGGTTTCGCGCGATCAAGGGCGTGTCGGATGGGTATGAGTTTGAGTTGAGTGCGCTCGGGAAGTTTGAAGGCGAGCGGGGGAGTTTTCGGACGGGGGCGTTTGCGGCGTATACGGCGGTGCGGCCATGGACCTGGGGGAAGGCGATCGAGCTGGGACGTGGGAGCGCGAAGGCGCTGGCGGGGTTGGAGGAGGCGTTGCGTCGAGTGGTTGTGGAGGGTTAGTTTCCCTCGGCGGCTAAAGCCGTCTCTTGGGTAGGGTGTTATGGCACGGCTGAAGCCGTGCCCCTTCGAAGAAAAGCATTAGTGGCTCAGCGAGCAAACAGCAGATTCCCAGAGGGAATGACAGAAAGAAAGGCAAAGGCAGAAGCAGACTCCCAGAGGGCATGACAGGAAGAACCGCAAACGCTTCGAAGACGGCAAGGATGGGTTTGCTTTAGGTGAGGACTTCGGCGAGCAGGTGGTCGGCTATGCGGATGGCGTTGGCGATGATGGTGAGGGAGGGGTTGACGGCGCTGGCGGAGGCGAAGAAGCTGGCGTCGACGACGTAGAGGTTGTCGAGCTGGTGGGCTTTGCAGTGGATGTCGAGGACCGAGGTGGCAGGGTCGTGGCCGAAGCGGAGGGTGCCGTTCTGGTGGCCAACGCCTTCGAGGGGAATGCGCTTTTTGAAATAGGCGTGGAAGGGGATGGAGGTGTCGGCGTGGCCGGCCTGCTTGAGGATGTCGACCCAGCGATCTTTGAGTCGCTCGAAGCTCTTGACGTTGTTGGGGGTATAGGAGAGCTTGATGTGGCCGGGCTGCGCGATGGTAACGGTGGCGGATTGGTTGGAGGGGCTGACGCTGGAGTCCGAGTGGGGGCCGGCGGTTCCGGGCTGGGTGGCGTCGAGCTGGCTGGGCGTGGCGTTGCGCAGGGTAACGCGGTTGTTGGGGTCGGGAAGATCTTCGGTGGTGAGCCACCAGGGAACGGCGTGGAGCTTCATGTGGTCGAGGACGAAGCCGGGGGTGAGGGGAGGTGCGTCGTCCTTCATCATCTCGTGGTGAAAGCTGCCGACGGGCTGGACCTGGCCGAGGGGAAATGGGTAGGCGGGATCGGTGTCGCGGAAGTAGAAGTCGTTGGTGCCCCAGGTCTTGGTATAGGTGTCGTAATTGTCGAGGGTGGAGAGGGCGAGGAGAGCGTCGGCCTGGTGGTACATGAAGTTGCGGCCGACCTGGTCAGAGCCGTTGGCGAGCCCGTTGGGGTGCTTGTTGTTGGCGGACTGAAGGAGAATGACGGCGGAGTTGACGGCTCCAGCGCAGAGGGCGACGATTTGGCCTTCGTAGGTGGCGGGAGAGGAGGCGCTGCCGTGCTGGACTTCTACGGCGGTGACGGCAGTGCCTGAGGCGTTGGTGAGCAGGCGGAGAACGCGCGAGGTGGTGAGGAGCGTGACGTTGGGGAGATGCATGATCTCGCGAATGCAGTTGATGTCGGCGTCGGATTTGGCGTGGACCAGGCAGGGATAGCCGTCGCAGGTGTCGCAGCGGATGCACTTGCTGGCTACGGGATCGAGGGCGTTGCGCTTGAGGCCGAGGGGGATAGGGAAGGTGTTGATGCCGAGCTTGCGGACGCCGTCTTCGATCGCGGCCATGCGGGGTTCGCTGAAGAGGGCGGGGTAGGGGTAGGGCCTGGAGTGGAAGGGCTCGGTGGGATCGAGGGAGCTGGCGAAGCCTCCGGGAACGGTGGGCGCGGTGCCGAGATCGCCGTGGACGTGGAAGAGTTCTTCGGCGCGGGTGTAGAAGGGCTCCATGTCGGCGTAGGTGATGGGCCAGGCGGGAGAGAGGCCGCCCTGGTGGTGGATCTCGCCGAAGTCTTCGGCACGCATGCGGAAGAGCGCGGCGCCGTAGACCTTGGTCTGGCCGCCGACGAAGTAGGCCTGCTGGGGATGGAGGGGCTTGTCGTCCTGATCGTGCCAGGTTTCGGTGGTGTGGTAGCGGTTCTGGAGGAAGACGGCAGAGGTATCCCAGTTGAGTTTTTCCTGGGGAAGGAAGGAGCCGCGCTCGAGGATGAGGATGCGCTTGCCCGCGCGCGCGAGATGGAGGGCGAGGGTTCCGCCGCCTGCGCCGGAGCCGATGATGATTGCGTCGTAGGGATTCGCCATGGTGTCTAGGATGCACGCTGTTTGGGGGGATGGGAACTGGTGGAAGATGAAAGTTTCTGAGGGGGAGATTTTGCGTCCGATGGCATGATCGTGAGGGGATATCCTTTAAGGTGATATGTCTTCTACCCTGCCTCGCACTATGCAAGCTGCTGTTTATCGTGCCGTTGATGATGTTCAAACTGAAGATGTTGCCGTGCCGGAGATTGGCGCGGGCGAAGTGCTGGTGCGGATCGATACGTGCGGGATCTGCGGGACGGATCTGAAGAAGATTCATACGGGATCGCATGCGGCGCCGCGAGTGTTTGGGCATGAGATGGCGGGGACGATTGCGGCGGTGGGCGAGGGTGTGCGCGGGTTTGCGGTGGGGGATCGGGTGATGGCCTTTCACCATATTCCTTGCGGGCATTGTTTCTATTGCCGGAAGAAGACGTTTGCGCAGTGTGAGACGTACAAGAAAGTGGGGACGACGGCGGGGTTGGGTGAGGCGGCGGGCGGTGGGTTTGCGCAGTACATTCGCGTGATGGATTGGATTGTGGGTGATGGGATAACGCCGGCGGGGCTGATTCATGTGCCGGACGATATTCCGTTTGAGCAGGCGGCGTTTATTGAGCCGGTAAATACTTGCTTCAAGGCGATTCGGCTGTTGGAGTTGGAGCCAGATGATACGGTGCTGGTGATTGGGCAGGGGAGCATTGGGGTTTTGCTCGCGGCTCTGGCGCGGCAGACTGGGGCGACGGTTCTAACCTCCGATATGTATGTGGAGCGGCATGCGATTGCGGCGGGGTATGGGCTGGATCATCCGCTGGATGCTCGCGGGAATGTGGTGGCGGCGTGCAAGGCGGTGACCGAGGGGCGCGGTGCGGATGTGGCGCTGGTGGCGGTGGGAGCGGATGCGTTGATTGCTACGGCGATGGCGGCGATTCGGCCGGGCGGGCGGGTGATGTTGTTTGCGAGTACGCAGCATGGGACGGCTGCCTTTGATCCTGCTGCCGTGTGCATGGATGAGAAGACCTTGATGGGATCGTACTCGGCTTCGGTGGCGATTCAGCAGGAGGGGATTGACCTGGTGTTCGAGGGGTACCGGTCGGGCAAGCTGGATTTGACGAAGCTGATCTCGCACCGGTTTTCGCTGCGGGATGCGGCGGAGGCGATTGATCTGGCGTCGCATCCGAAGGCGGACTCGATGAAGATTGTGTTGAAGCCGTAGGGCTTGCGCGCGGGTTTTGTCGATGGCCGCGATGTTGATACAGTAGGTGCAGTTTCGTTCCCATCATGTGCTTTGTTGCTGGTTGCCCCGACTGCCCGTTGATTCGGAGGGCAACGGAATCTCTGTATTGCCACGAGGAGTGTTGATGCATCGCTCGAATGTGCTGAAGCTTGGTCTGCTGGTTGGATGTCTGGGTGGAATGATTGCGATGGGCAAGGCGCAGGTGCCGACGCCGGTATCGGTGCTGGGGCATACGCCGGGCGATGACTTTTATCTGGCGGACTATGAAGATGCGGTGCGGTACTTCCATGCGGCGGCTGCGGCGACGGACCGTATGAAGATGTTTACGGTGGGGAAGACGACGGAGGGGCGGGAGATTGAAGTTGGGGTGATCTCGTCGCCGGCGAATTTGGCGCGGCTGGATGAGTACAAGAAGAATGCGCGGCGGCTGGCTGTTGCGGATAATCTGACCGACGAGCAGGCTCGGCAGTTGGCGCACGACTCCAAGGTGATCGTGCATATCGATGGTGGGCTTCACTCGAATGAAGTGGCGGGTGGGCAGCACTCGATCATGCTGGCGTACAAGCTGTTGTCGGCGAAGAACGATCCCGAGGTGGACGCGATTCTCGACAACGTGATTTTGGTATTGTGGCCGACGTTGAATCCGGATGGGCAGGACATGGTGGTGCACTGGTATCGGCAGAATGTGGGGACGAAGTATGAAGTGGCTCCGATGCCGTGGCTGTTCCAGGACTATGTGGGGCACGATAACAATCGCGATGGCTACATGCTGAACATGAAGGAATCGCAGGTGCTGGCGAAGGCGGAGATCGAGTGGAGCCCGGAGATCTTTTACTGCCAGCATCAGACGGCGCCGTTCCCTGCGCGGATTTGGATACCTCCGTTTGCGGATCCGATCTCGAGCAACATCAGCCCGTATGTGCGGAGCTGGCTGAACGTGGTGGGAACGAATATGACGGCGTACCTGGATGCGCACCAGATGCCGGGAGCGATCTCGGAGACGCGCTTCGATAACTGGTATGCGGGGTTCAATGACTGGGTGCATGTGTTCCGCAACGAGATCTCGTTCTTCACGGAGACGGGGCTGTATGCCTATGCGACGCCGCGGTTCTACACAGTGAATGAGTTTCCGAAGGAGACACAGGATCTGCGCGCGCTTTCGATGTACTCGGAGCCTTGGGAGGGCGGATGGTGGCGGCTGGGGGATGCGGTGAACTACATGATCGGCGGATCGATGTCGGTGCTGGATCTGGCGGCGAAGAATCATGAGACGCTGCTGTTCAATCGCTACCAGGCGGCTCGGGATAATATTGCGCACTACAAGAAGGAGGGGCCGTTTGCGTATGTGATCAGCGACAAGCAGGCCGATACTCCTGAGGCTGGACTGCTGGCGCAGAAGATGATTGAGAACGGGCTGAAGGTGTATGCGACAAAGACGGGATTCGTGGCCAATGGCGTGACGTACCCGGTGGGGTCGTGGGTGATTCCGATGGACCAGCCGTTCTCTGGATTGGTGAAGGAGTTGTTTGAGCGGCAGAGGTATCCGGATGAGATTGAGCTGGGGACGTCGAAGGCGGTTGACCTGCCGTATGACGTGACGGGATGGACGCTGCCGCTGCAGATGGGCGTGGCGGTGGACACGGTGAGCGATCCGCTGACGACGCAGCAGCTTGGGCTGATGGAGCCGGTGGAGGAGGCGAAGGCTCCGGCGGTGGAGATTGCGGGCGGCGGGGATGTGTTTGTGATCAGCCGGAAGCCGAATGCGTCGTATGCGGTGGTGAACGAGGTGCTGAAGCAGGGCGGCTCGGTGGCGATGTCGAAGGACGCGATTGCTACGCCGGAGGGCAAGGAGCGTGGGGCGTTTGTGATTCGCGGGCTGGGGCGCGGAGCGATGGACGGCGTCGCGAAGAAGTATGGCGTGAGCGTGGGGGCGCTCACGGCGGAACCGGCGAATGTGATCGCGATTAAGAAGGTGCGGGTGGGACTGTATCGGCCGTGGGCGCCTTCGATTGACGAGGGATGGACGCGGTGGATCCTCGAGAACTATGGGTTCGAGCCGAAGAGTATTTATAACGCGGACATGCGCTCGTCGGATCTGCACGCGCGGTATGACGTGATTGTGTTGCCGGATATGTCGCGGGACCAGTTGATGGAGGGGTTCCATGTGGGGATGGTGCCGGGGCAGTATGCGGGCGGCATTGGGCCGGATGGAGTGGATAACCTGCGGGCGTTTGTGCGCGAGGGAGGGATGCTGGTGGCGTCGAACCGGACGGCGGCGAACTTGATTCCGCTGATGTCGCTGCCGGTGAAGGATGCGCTGGAGGGAGTGAAGAGCGACAAGTTCTTCTGCTCGGGAGCGCTGCTGCGGTTGGAGCAGGCGAATGGCGAGTTGCCGGTGAACTTCGGTGTGCCGGAGGCTCCGGTGGTGATGTTTCAGCGGGGACCGGCGTTTGTGCCGGAGGCGGGATTCAAGGGCGCGGTGCTGGCGAAGTATGCGAAGGGGACCAATCCGCTGGAGAGTGGGTTGCTGCTGCATCCGGAGGCGATTGAGGATAAGGCGGCGGCGGTGGAGTTGGAGTACGGGAAGGGGCGGATCGTGCTGTACGGATTCAAGCCCGAGTTCCGCGGGCAGGCGCATGGGACGTATCGGTATCTGTTCAATGCGCTGTATTCGTTTGATCAGCCGGAGTTGCCGTTGGTGAAGGTTCCGGCGGCGGCGAAGGACGTGATCACGACGGTGAAGGCAACGGTGGAGGAGCCGGACGAGTACTAGGTGCTGGGCCGGTTAGCGCTGGCGGCGGAGCAGCAGGGTTCCGGTGATGAAGAGGGTGGAGGCTGCGCTGGCGAGCAGGAGGATGGCGTGGCGGTAGGCTGCCTGTACCGCGGGGGGAGCGGCGCGCGTGCTGTCGAGGCATTGGGTGCAGCCTTGCAGGAGGGTCATTGGCCGAACTCCAGCAGGAGGAAGAGGAAGATCCAGAGGGCTCCCATGACGTGCCAGTACCAGACGGTGGTGTCGACGAAGACCTGGCGGGTGGCGAGGGAGCGGGAGAACTTTAGCGCGGCGAGCGCGACGATGAGAGCAACGATGCCGAGGAAGAGATGCACAGCGTGGGTGATGGTGATGAGGTAGAAGAAGTGGCTGCTGGGGTTGGAGCGAAAGAAGACGTGCTGGGCGGCGAGCTGATCCCAGGCGACCCACTGGCCGGCGAGGAAGAGGATGCCGAGGGCGAGGGTGGCTGAGAGCCAAAGTGCCGCGCGATAGGAGACGGGGCGGCCGAGGCCGAACCACTCGTCCATGGCGTCGACGTCGCGGAACATGGCGCGGCGCGCGATCTCTGCAGTGACGGAGCTTAGCAGGAGGGCGATGGTGTTGAGCCAGAGGATGGATGGGATGGCAGTGGGAAGCCATTGGTTGATGAAGTGGTCGTAGGCGTCGAAGTGTCCGCTGGCCTTGGTGACGAAGAAGACGCTGATGAGTGCGACGAAGAACATGAGGTCGCCGCCGAGAGCAAAAAAGAGGCCGATGCGGGCCTGGGAGATACGTTCGTGGGGTCCGCGATGACCGCGCGGCCGGTTGTTCCAGTTGTCACCATCGCCTTCACCGTTGCCGCCGGTGCGCTTGTCGGTAGGCGGCCGATGTCCGTTGTTGCCGTCGCTGATGCGATGGCGATCAATCTCCGGAGGTGTGATGGTGGACGGCATGGCCTGGATGCCCCTGTCGGACGACGTTGTCAGAATACTCTACTCTGCTTCGGTGTTAAATGTGTTGACGGGGCTCCACTGGGGTAAGAACTCTGTGCCGGTGTCGGCGTAGTGGCTGGGGCCGCGGTAGACGATGGACGGCTGATCGATTGGATGCGGATTGAAGGCGTTGGGTGCCCACTCCATGGTGGTGGCGTCCCAGGGGTTGGTGTCTTTGTTGGCGGGGCGGCGCCATGCAAGGAGAAGATTTAGAAAGAAGGGTAACTGCGCACAGACTAAGAAGATGGCCGATGCGGTGATGTGACGCTGCAGGGGGAGCGTGGATTGAAGGAGCGCTGCGCTGGGACCGGCGATTCCGGTGAGTTGGGAGTAGTGGCGGGGTTCGGCGGCGAGGCCGGTGAAATGCATGGGGAGGAAGGTGGAGTAGGCGCCGAGCAGGGTCGTCCAGAAATGGAGTTTGCCGAGAGGTTCGGAGAGAGTGCGGTGGAAGAGCAGCGGCGCCCAGTAGTAGGTGGCGCAGAAGAGTCCGAAGACGCCGGCCATGGCCATAATGAGGTGGAAGTGGGCGACGACGAAGAAGGTGTTGTGGAGGTATTCGTCGAGGATGGGCTGAGCGAGGATGGGGCCGGTGAGGCCTCCGGTGATGAAGAGAGAGACGAAGCCGAGTGCGAAGAGCATGGGGGTGGCGAGGCGGGGGCGCGATCCCCAGGTGGTGGCGAGCCAGCTAAAGACTTTGGCTGCGGCGGGGAGGGCGATGGCGATGGTGGAGATGCTGAAGGCGGTGCCGGCGAAGGGGTTGAGGCCTGCGACGAACATGTGGTGTCCCCAGACTAAGATTCCAAGGAACCCAATAAGCAATGTTGTCGCGATCATGAGGCGGTAGGCGAAGACTCGGCGGCGGCTGAAGTTGGCGATCACCATGGAGGTGAGGCCCATGCCGGGGAGGATGGCGATGTAGACCTCGGGATGGCCGAAGAACCAGAAGAGATGCAGCCAGAGGAGGGGACTGCCGTCGCCGCGATGCTGCAGGAGTGTGCCGCTGATGAGGTCTTGGGCGGGGAAGAAGAAGCCGCTGTGGAGGTGGCGGTCGCAGAAGAGGAGAAGGATTGCGGCGAGCAGGACCGAGAAGGCGAGGATGCTGAGCAGGGCTGCGGTGAACCATCCCCAAACGGTGAGTGGAAGGCGCTCCCAGGTGAGGCCTTCGCAGCGGAGGTTGGTGATGGTGGTGAGCATGTTGATCGCGTTGAGGGTGGTGGCGATGGAGAAGAGGGCGATGCTGGCCAGCCAGAGATCCATGCCGAAGCCCTGGCCGGGGCCGGCTAACGGTGTGGCGGAGAGGGGAGGGTAGGCTGTCCACCCGCCGATGGGGGCGCCGCCGGGGACGAAGAAGGCGGCGAGCAGTGTGACGAGGGCGAAGGCGGTGAGGTACAGGCCAGCGGCGTTGATGCGCGGGAACGCCATGTGGCGCGTGCCGAGTTGCGCGGGGAGAATGAGGTTGCCGAAGCCGGATTGCGGAGCGACGGTGAGGACGAAGAAGAGCATCAGGGTGCCGTGCATGGTGACGAGGGCGAGGTACTCTTCGGGGAGGATGGGGCCGTGGAGAGGGAGTTGCCAGTTGGGCCATGCGAGGTGGGTGCGCATGATGAGGGAGAGGAGCGCACCGATGATGACGGCGACGAGGGAGAGAAGGAGGTAGCCAAAGCCGATGGTGCGGTGGTGGGTTGCGTGGCGGAGTTTTGCGCTGACCCACTCATGTCGCAGAAGGCGCGCCATGAATGGGGCACCCGGATTCGTGGGAATGGGTAGGGGATTCATGGCTGGGGCTCGGATCTTGTGGATTCCTGCGCGTGTAGCCAGGTGTTGAAGTCGGCGAGGGGGAGGACGCGGAGGGTGGCCAGCATGCGGTAGTGGCCCATGCCGCAGACCTGGGTGCAGAGGATGGCGTAGTCGCCGGGGGTTTCGGGGGTGAAGTGAATGTGGGTGGTCTGGCCGGGGATGGCGTTCTGCTTGATGCGCATCCCGGGGATGGCGAAGCCGTGGATGACGTCCTGAGCGCGGAGGGTGAGGTCTACTTCTCGGTTGGCGGGGAGAACTAGCTGGCTGGTGACGATGTCGTCGCGGCCGTAGGTGTCGGAGGGATCGATGCCGAGGGGATTGGCATTGGCGGGGTCGACGAGGGAGAGGCGGGTGCGGCCGAAGGCGGCGTCGGCGCCGGGGTAGCGGAAGTACCAGACGAACTGCTGGCCGGTGACTTCGACCTGCATGGCGGAGAGGTCGGCGCCGGTGTAGCGCTGGGCGGCCCAGAGTTGTTGCGCGCGGAGGGCGAGGAAGGCGAAAAGGAGGGTGAGGGCGGCGAGTGGGAGGTACTCGATGAAGAGCTGCTGGTAGGGGCGGGGAGTGCGCTTGCGGATGGCGATGCCGATGAGCAGGATGAGGTGCGCGAGAGCGAGGAGGGCTAGAGCGATCCAGAGATTGAGGAGGAGGTGGGTATCGAGGGCGTGGCCGTGGGCGGCGGCGTTGGTGGGCAGGTTCCAGAAGCCGTGGATGGGCGAAGCCTGCATGGGTTGATTGTAGAGCGGAGGAGAATGTTAGCGGGCGCGAGCTGTCGCGCGGTGCGCGATACCCAGCTTAGCGACGACAGGGCCGACGCGAAGAGGGGGCACCCAAGGCGGAGGAATTGTGAGAAAGGTGCAAGCTGTATTTCTGGATCGTCTGTGTGGCAGGTCCTTCGGCTGCGCTCAGGATGACAGATTTTGGGGAGCGGTTATTTCGCTTCGTCGCGGACGATGTCGAGGAAGAGTTGGTGGACGCGGGTGTCTTCGGTGAGTTCGGGGTGGAAGGTGGCGGCGAGCAGGCGGCCCTGGCGGATGAGGGTGGGAGAGCGTTGGCGGGGGGCGAGGGTTTCGACGTCGGGGCCGGTGCGGGTGATGCGGGGGGCGCGAATAAAGACCATCTCGAGCGGGCCCCCGAGGAGGGTGGTCTCGGAGGTGAGGATGGCGGAGTCGTTCTGGCGGCCGTAGGCGTTGCGCTCGACGGCGATGTCGAGGACCCCGAAGGAGGGTTGATGGGGGTTGGACACTTCTTTGGCAAGAAGGATGCAGCCGGCGCAGGTGCCGAAGACGGGCCTGGAGTGGACGAAGGCATTGAGGGCGTCGTAGAAGCCGGCGCGTTCGAGGTGCTTGAGGAAGGTGGTGGACTCGCCGCCGGGGATGACGAGGGCGTCGAGGGAGTCGAGCTGGCCGGGCTTGCGGACGAGCGAGGTGATGGCTCCGAGGGCGGCGAGACGGTGGGCGTGGACGTCGAATGCGCCCTGTAGAGCGAGGACGCCGATGGCTGGGGTTTTGCGATCCACAATTTGATTTTAGTGCATTCGGCTGATTGCCCTGGTAGACGTGGAGGCGGGCGGGTAGGCGATAATGCTGCGATGAGCGCTATGAGCAAAGCGGCTGTGTATCCGAGTCTGGAAGATCGCGTGGTGCTGGTGACCGGCGGGGCGAGTGGGATTGGGGAGGCGATCGTCGAGGCGTTTGTGCGGCAGCGGGCGCAGGTGGCGTTCGTGGATATTAAGGACGATGCCGCAATCAAGCTGGTGGCGCGTATGGCGGATGCGGGGTTGCGTGCGCCGGTGTATTTTCACTGCGACGTGACGGATTTCTCTGCGCTGCAACGGACGGTTGATCAGGTGGTGGAGGGGTGCGGGCGGGTGGATGTGCTGGTGAACAATGCGGGCAACGATGCGCGGCATTCAATGGAGTCGGTGACGCCGGAGACCTGGGATGAGGTTGTGGCGGTTAACTTGAAGCAGCAGTTTTTTATGGCGCAGGCGGTGGCGCCGTCGATGCGAGCGGCGAGGCGGGGATCGATCATCAACATGGGGTCGATTGCGTGGGTGATTCCTTCCAAGAATGTTCCGGTGTATGTGACGGCGAAGTCGGCGATCGTGGGGCTGACGCGGGCGCTGGCGCATGAGTTTGGGGAGGACGAGGTGCGGGTGAATTGCGTGATGCCGGGGGCGATCCTTACCGAGCGTCAGAAGCAATTGTGGCTCACCGAGGATTATGTGCGACAGGTGCTGGCGCACCAGTCGTTGAAGCGGATGATTCTGCCGGAAGAGGTGGCGCGGCTGGTGTTGTTTCTTGCGGCGGATGATAGCTCTGCGATTACGAATCAGAGTTACGTGGTGGACGGGGGATGGGTTTGAGGTGGTGATGGATGGAAGCTGCAGCAATAGGAAGAGGCCCGGTCACCTGATGGCGGCCGGGCCTTCGTCGTTTTGGTTCGATGGAGGGTTTATTTTGTGCCGCGGGCTTCTGCGTGGAAGAGTTCGTTGACGGTGCGGAGGAAAGGCATGGAGCTTTGATGGGGGCGGACGCCGCCGGAGAGGGTTCTTTCGAAGGATACGTCGTGGCCGTAGTAGGTCTCGGTGTCCTCAATGTTCTGGTTGACGACGTCGCCGTTCAGGTCGACGCCGGCGAAGATTCCCTTGGTGCGGGAGTAGGTGAGGAAGCCGGCGTTGGCGAGTGCGGTGGTGGAGGCCTGGGAATCGCGACCGACGGGGCCGGCGGCGACGGAGACGTCTGCGCCCAGCTTGACCTTCTCATGCAGGAGGCGCTGTGCACCGCGATGGGTGACGGCTACGAGGACGAGGTCGGTAGCCTGGCCGCCAATCTGGAAGCCGAAGCTGGCGCCGGTTAGCTGAATGAAGGCAGGAGCGCTCCAGCCATGGCCAGTGCGGCAGGTGACGACACCCTGGCCGTACTCACCGCCGACGACGAAGGCACCCTTCTTGAAGCTGGGAACCACGGCGACGCAGGTGGCGTGCATGGCGACGCTATCGGGAATGCCGCGATCGGGTGTGGCCATGAGTTCATGAAGAACCTGGTGGGCTGCCTCGATGCGCGCATCGAGTTTGGCTTGGTCAGCGGCGTGGGCGTTGGAGCTGATGAAGGCGGAAAGAAGGACGAGTGGCAGTAGTTTTCTCATGGCGATCCTTTTGAGGCAGCGTTGTGCGAAGCGAGCGACACATACTGCGATGCCATTGAAAGGAGGTAAGTTGTTCCGCTACATGAGTTGTTCGGCTGAGGCTGAAGAAGTTACCAGCCGCGGGTCTGCATGAGGTCTTTCTCTTCGATGGCCGCGGCGGCGAGACCCTTCATGCTGCCGATGATGGCTTCGGAGGCTTCGGAGACGATCTTGGGGTCGTCGTAGTGCAGGGTTGCGAGGACGATGGCGCGGGCTCGGGAGATGGCCTCGGCGCGCTCATCGGCGTTGTCCTCGATGTCCAGCGGGATGGCGCCCTCCTTCATGAAGATGCCGGAGCCGACGAAGATGGTTTCGGCGCCGAGCTGCATCATGAGCGAGGCGTCGGCGGGTGTGGCGATGCCGCCGGCGGAGAAGTTGGGGACGGGGAGCTTGCCGGCCTTGGCCACCATGCGGATGAGTTCGTAGGGCGCGCCGTGGATCTTGGCGGCGTTGTAGAGCTCTTCGTCGCCGAGGACGGTGAGGGCCTTGATCTCGCGGGTGATCTGGCGCATGTGCTGCACGGCGTGGACGACGTCGCCGGTGCCGGGTTCGCCCTTGGTGCGGATCATGGCAGCGCCTTCGGCGATGCGGCGCAGAGCTTCGCCGAGATTGCGCGCGCCGCAGACGAAGGGGGTGGTGAAGGCGTGCTTGTCGATGTGGTAGACCTCATCGGCGGGGGTGAGGACTTCGGACTCGTCGATGAAGTCGACGCCGAGGGACTGGAGGACCTGGGCTTCTGCGAAGTGGCCGATGCGGGCCTTGGCCATGACCGGGATGGTGGAGGCGGCCATGATCTCCTTGATGAGCCTGGGGGAGGCCATGCGGGCAACGCCGCCCTGGGCACGGATCATGGCGGGAACGCGCTCGAGGGCCATGACGGCGACGGCACCGGCTTCTTCGGCGATGCGGGCCTGCGCGACGCTCATGACGTCCATGATGACGCCACCTTTGAGCATCTCGGCCAGACCTGTCTTGAGGCGTAGACCTGCGCCGTTGCTGTTGTAGGTGCCGTTATCGTGGTTCGCCATGATGTACTCCTTTGACGTGGGAGTTTGGCCACGCCGCTACCTTCAAGTTTAGCAGTTTGGGGCGCTGGCCACGCAGATTGATCGCTGGCTAGAGGCCGGATTGTTCCTTGGACAGGATGCTTTCCGCATCTTCCGCCGGGGTGCTTTCGGGGATGGGGGATTTGTCCCGGCTATGCTGTTTGTCGGGTGCGCGTGAAAGCTCCATGAGGTATTGCTGGGCACCGAGGGCGGGAATGGACTGGGGCGCTCGCATGTAGGAGCCGTCGGGATTCATGATCCGGGCCTTGAGATTGTCGCGGAGATAGGCGTCGAGGATCTCGTCGCTCAGGCGGCGTTTGAGGGCTGGGTCGACGACGGGGAAGACGACCTCGCAGCGCTCGTAGAGATTGCGGGTCATCCAGTCGGCGCTGCCGCAGAACATTTCGGACTGGGGGCCGTCGTCGGGGCCGCCGTTGGCGAAGAAGAAGATGCGGGAGTGCTCGAGGAAACGGCCGATGATGGAGCGCACGCGGATGTGGTTGCTGAGGCCGGGAACGCCGGGGCGGAGGGCGCACATGCCGCGGACGATGAGGTCGATTTGGACGCCGGCTTGAGAGGCGGCGTAGAGGGCGTCAATGGTAGGAACGTCGAGCAGGCCATTCATCTTGGCGATGATGCGCGCGGGATGTCCGGTACGGGCGTGATCGGCTTCGCGCTTGATGAGGGCGAGCAGGTCACTGTTGAGCGTAACGGGCGCGACCAGGAGAGGGCGGTAGGCGTTGGGGCCAGCTTTCCAATCGGCGGTGAGGTAGCGAAAGACGCGGAGGACGGCGTCGGTGAGTTCGGGGCGCGCGGTGAGCAGGCTGATGTCGGTGTAGAAGCGGGCGGTGACGGGGTTGTAATTCCCGGTGCCGAGGTGGGCGTAGCTGCGAACGATGCCATCGGAGTCGCGGCGCACGACGAGGGCGAGCTTGCAATGGGTTTTGAAGCCGAAGATGCCGTGGAAGACCTGGACGCCGGCGTCTTCGAGCTCGCGCGCCCAGCGGATGTTGGAGGCCTCGTCAAAGCGGGCCATGAGCTCGACAACGACGGTGACGTCCTTGCTTTGGGCGGCGGCTTTGAGGGCGCTGAAGATGGCGGAGTCGGCGCTGGTGCGATAGAGAGTCTGCTTGATGGAGATGACGTTGTCGTCGGCAGCGGCGGAGGCGATGAAGTCTTCGATGGTGCTGTAGCTGTCGAAGGGATGGTGCAGGAGGATGTCCTCCTTACGCAGCGCAGCGAAGATGTTGGTGGGCGGGTTGGTGGACTGATCGAGGTTCAGGCGGCGGCCATGGAACTCGGAAAACTTGAGGGCCGGAATCTTGACGGCGCTATAGAGGGCCATGAGGCGCGAGAGGTTGATGGGAGCGGTGGTGCGGAAGACCTGCCAGGGTTCGAGCTCGAAGTTGACGCGCAGGCGTTCGGCGATCTCTTCGGAGGCGAAGGCGTCGATCTCCATGCGGACGGCGTCGCCTTTGCGGCGATTGTGCAGCTCCTCGGCGACGGTTTCGAGGAGTGAGCGCGCTTCTTCCTCCTGCATGTAGAGGTTGCTGTTGCGGGTGACGCGGAAGGCTGTGCGGTTGAGGATGCTGTAGCCGCGGAACATCGTTTCGATGTGGGCTTCTATGAGCTCTTCGAGGAGCAGAAAGTTGCGCTGACCCTTGCGCTCGGGAAGGGCGATGAGGGAAGGGAGGGAGCGCGGGATAGTAATGACGCCGAGGATCTTGGGGCTGGCGCCGGACTTGAGTTTGCGTTTGTGGCGCAGCAGGAGAGCCAGGCAGATGGCTTTGTTGAGGACGCGTGGAAAGGGGTGGGAGGGGTCGAGGGTTACGGGGGTGAGGAGCGGGTCAATCTGCTCCTGGAAAAACTTGATGGCAAACTCGCGATCGGGTTTGCGGAGCTGTTTCCAGCTGAGGACAGAGATGCCGGCGGCCTTGAGTTGGGGGACGAGGCGATCGTTCCAGCAGGAGCTTTGATCGTTGTTGAACAGGTGGAGGCGGTCGCGGAGGCGCTGCATGCGCTCATTCTGGGTGAGTCCGCCGGCGTCCACGTGATGGGGAAGATTGAGGCCCTCTTCGAGGCGCTGCAGGACGCCGGCGACGCGGATCTCGACGAACTCATCGAGGTTGCTGGCGGTGATGGCGAGAAACTTGACGCGCTCGAGCAGTGGGTTGGAGGTGTCGTCGGCCTCTTCGAGAACGCGGCTGTTGAACTGGAGCCAGCTCTCGTCGCGATCGATGAGACGGCCACCGAGTGGAGCTGCGGGAGCTTTGACGGAGCGGGGGGACGCGGTGCGGGACGGCGGCTTCGTCGGTGCGGTTTGTTTCCGGACAGCCATGCGTCTTACGAGACTAAATCAGGGCTGTGCGGGAGAAATGTAAATATCCGCACAGCCCTGAGTTGGTAGCGCTGAGAAGCAGTGTTAGGCGTGCTGGTGCATTCTCCAGCCGAGGTAGTTGGAGGCGGCCTCGTAGACGGGGCTGGCTACGGTGGCGAAGTTGGCGGCCACGTGATGCTCGAAGCCGTTTTCGCAGATGTAGCGAAGGAGTTTTTGCATGTTGGGGATTTCGACGACGCCGGCGCCGCCGAAGGTGTTGAGGGGGTCGTCGGTGAAGGCGCCCTGGCCGACGTAGCCGGCGATCTTGCCGGTGAAGTCGTCGGTGGAGAAGCGGGCGAAGCTCATGGCGCCAGCCTTCACGGTGCCGTCGAGGGTGCCGTGCGTGTTTTCCTTGCCGACAGTGCCCGCGATGATGAGCTGGTAGTCCATCTTCACGCCTTCGCGGAAGAAGTGCTTGGGCAGGTTGGAGCAGTGGAAGCAGACAGCCTTGTCGGGATTGTCGCCGTAGTTGTTGTTCCAGTCGAGGAGCGCGGAGGGCGTCTCGCTGGCCAGGGTGAGGGCGTACATGGAGAGGGTTCCGAGGATGTCGACTTCGCAGGCGGAGGGGATGAGCTGCTCGCTCATCATGGACATGACGGTGCAGGGAACGATGCCGAGGTACTCTTCGATGGAGGTCCAACACTGCACGGCGGAGACGGTGAGTTCGGAGGCGGCCATCCAGCCGTCGATGACGGCGCCGAGCTTGGCCATCTTCATGAGGGCGGCTTCGGGCGTGTCGCCGATGGGGATGTACTTCTTGATGGCGGCGAGCTTGGCCTGGACAGCGTCGTCGTTGTCCTTCGATTTTTCAATGCGGCCCATGACTTCGGAGAGGTCGAGGGTTTCGACGGTGATGCCGGAGCGCTCGAGGAGCTTCTCAGAGTAGCGGACTGTGTTGAAGGCGGTGGGACGCGCGCCGATGGCGCCGAAACGAACGTTGCGCAGGCCGCGCACGATGCGGCAGACGGCGGCGAACCATTGCAGGTCTGCTTTGAATTCGTTGGAGTCGGGGGCTTCGGTGTGGAGGGTGGTGAGGGAGTAGGGAATTCCGTACTGCTTGAGGTTATTGCAGATCGACATCTTGCCGCAGAAGGAGTCGCGGCGGAAGGCGATGCCCATCTTGCCGGGGGTGTCGGGGGTGGCCTGGATGAGAACCGGAACGTTGAGGTTGGCGAGGCGGAGGGCATCGGCGAGGCCACGCTCTTCGCCGAAGTTGGGAAGGGTGATGATGATGCCGTCGATTTCCTTGGCGTGCCGCTTGAAGAGTTCGGCGCACTTCTTTGCATCTTCGTAGGTTTCGACCGCCCCGTGCGCGGTCTGTTCCGGGGTGAGGACGATGGGTTTGATCCCCACTGCTTCAAGCGCTGCAATCATCTCCAAACGTCCGCTGGTGGCAAGGTGGCTGGGAAAAAATCCACGATTTCCTACGACGACGCCCATTGTCATTTGACGACCCATTTCGATCTCCTCTTTATTCCGTAGCGTTACGCATGTTTTATGGCTTAGGTTGTGTTGATGTCTTCCGGACGGGGCCGGTGACGGGTGGTTTCGAATGGTGGAAACGAAGTTTAAGCTTTCGCTACTTCAATATGGGATTGGATTTCGCCAGGCTGAATTTTGTAGCCGTTCCATCCGTAATAAGCGATGAAGAAGTAGCACAGGAGTGGCATGAGGAGCGAATGGTGAATTCCGTAGTGGTCCGCAAGGTAGCCCATCAACATGGGAAACACTGCTCCGCCGACGATCGCCTGCACAAGCAACCCTGAGCCACGTCCGGTGAGCGGACCGAGTTCCGCTACAGCCAGGGTAAAGATCGTCGGAAACATGATGGAGTTGAAAAGTCCCACTGAGAGGATGGTGATCGCGGCAAAGTGGCCGTGGCCGAACAACGATCCGCCAACCAGGACGGCTGCACCAAAGCCAGCCCACATCAGGATCTTGTTTGCGGCAATCCGTCGCATGGCTGCCGAACCGATGAAGCGGCCGACCATCATCCCGCCCCAGTAGAGGGTAACGAGTTTCGCACCGTTTTCGAGCGAAATGCCCAGGATGTTCGGATCCGCGAAGTACTTTACGAGGAAGCTGCCGATGGATACTTCGGCGCCGACGTAGATGAAGATCGCAATGGCACCGAGGTAGAGATGACGATGATTCCAGATGCTGTCCTTCTCGATATTCAAGCCGGCGGGGCGGAAGTCTTGGGTCACCTCGAGACGGGGAAACTTGTACAGCGCAATGGCTAACGCGAGGATCAACGTGGCGCTGGCAATCGCGAGGAAGGGGAGCTTAATGCTGGATGCCTGTTGGGTGCGATAGGCCTGCAGCGCTGCTCCCTGAAGTTGCCCCGCGTGGGGTAGCGTGGCAATCTTACCGAGGATGAACGCGCCGCCGATGTAGGGCGCAACCGTGTCTCCGAGCGTATTGAAGGCCTGTGTGAGGTTCAGGCGACTGGACGCTGTCTCGGGAGGACCGAGAATGGTGACGTAGGGATTTGCCGCGACCTGCAGGAGAGTGACGCCTGCAGCGAGGACGACTTCTGCTGCGAGGAAGAAAGAATAGGTAGCGGCTGAGGCCGCCGGAACGAACAGAAGTGCACCGAGGCACATTAGACCGAGGCCGATGACCATGGTGGATTTGTATCCGACCTTCTCTACTAACGTGCCGGCGGGAAGCGCAAACACGAAGTACGAGCTGAAGAAGGCCAACTGAATCAGTGAGGCTTGCAGATAGCTCAATTCAAAGATGGATTGAAGGTGTGGAATGACCGCATCGTTGAGCACGGTGCAGAAGCCCCAGGTGAAAAACAACGTGGTGACCATTGCCATGGCACTGTAGTTGGTCGATCCAGGTTGCGCGCTGGAGGACCGTAGATTGGTTGTTGCCGTATTTAGCGCCATTGCTCTTGTCTTTTCTCCTATTACAGCTGCCACGCGCCTGAGATTCGGGCTGCAGGGGTATTTCCCGAGTGTTGTAAGCAAGAAAGCGTTTACTGTAGGTCGGGGTTCATCATACAACAACGCCATAAGAATCTACCATCTGGCGAGGACAGTTGGGAAGAACATTGATTAAAGCGGGTTAATGCTGTTTCGTGGCGTAGTCCTGCCGGGTACGGCTGGCGGCCGCGGAAAGTTACGCTTCGCCGCGCTGGAACGCATCTTATGTACAGATTGCTGCAGAAGAGGGAGACAGGTTAATGAAAAAGCTGATTGTTTCAGGAATGGTACTGGCGGGATGGATCTCGCTCGGGGCTGCACAGGCGCAAACCGTGGGCCAGGATATGCATGCCGCCGGCCACGATACGGCGCATGCCAGCAAGACCGTCGCTCATAAGACCGAGCATGGGACCAAGGTCGCGGCGCACAAGACGGAGTACGGGACGAAGGTTGCTGCGCACGACACCGAACACGGGACGAAGGTGGCGGCGCACGACACGGAACATGGGACCAAGGTGGCTGCGCACAAGACGGCCGACGTGAGCAAGGAGGGATACCACAAGACGGTGCACGGAACCAAGAAGGTCGTGCACGACGTGGATGGGCACCCGGCTACGTAGTAGCGGTGGCGGCGACCTGCTCGGGTGCGAGAACGGTTGCGCAGGCGACTACGAGGGCGATCCAGTAGAGGTCTGCGCCGAGCAGGTGAAGCACCTGCAGCCAGGTGGGGGCGAGCAGAAGCACGTCGGCTGCGCCCAGCAGGAGTTGCACGGCGACGAGGGCTACGACGAGGTGGCCGAGCTTGCTGCGAAGTTGCAGGGCGATCCAGATGGCGCAGGCTAGGGCGATGACGGCCGTCGCGGGGTGCAGCCAGCGCATGCGAATGAGCAGAGGGGACTGCGCGGCGAAGTCCTGCAGGAAGGCGGCTTGCAGGGAGGTGGGGGGAAAGAGGGTGTCGGCGAGCGCAGCTACGGAGCCGGTGCCGCCGACGAAGAGTGTCGCGATGATGGATGTCCAGGCGACCGTGCGGGCGTGGGGGCGGAGGTTCGCGGATGGCTGGGGGCGGTCGCGCAGATACCACCAGGTGAGGGTGATGGCGGCGAGCAGGAGCATGGTGTTGGTGAAGTGGATGCACTGCATGACGACGCGCATGTTGGAGGCGTTGCTTTCGACGTAGCCGCCTTTGACCAGGAGGGCGCCGAGGAGGGCTTCGGTGATCAGCAGGATGCCGGACCAGACGACGGCGCGGCGGGCGCGGTCGCCGCGAGGGCGGGCGAGGAAGGTCCAGCCGATGAGAATTGCGACCAGAGAGGTACAAAAGCCGGTCATCGACCGGTGGGTGTATTCAATGACCGTGGCCAGGCGGGGATGGTGGGGGAAGAAGTCGCCGTTGCAGAGCGGCCAGTGGTTTCCGCAGCCGGCGCCTGAACCGGTGGCGCGTACGATGGCGCCTTCGAGAATGACCAGCACCATGAACCCGACGACGCCTGCGGCATAGTGCGGCAGCGCGCGGGAACGGGTGCTGCGGGCGTGGGTTGAGATGGGAACCACTGTGCTGCTCATGGATCGATTGTACGAGGGAACGGTCGCGGATTGGCGCGATATGCGGGCCTGGGCTAGCTTCTGGCGAGCTCGCGCGCTCGCTCGGTGGCTCGCTTGACGGCCTTGATGAGGGTCACGCGCAGGCCACCTTCTTCGAGCTCGAGGATGCCTTCGACGGTGCAGCCGGCGGGCGTGGTGACTTCGTCCTTGAGCAGCGCCGGGTGGGAGCCGGTTTCGAGCACCATCTTGGCGGCGCCATAGGTGGTCTGGGCAGCGAGCAGGGTGGCGATGTCGCGGGGCAGGCCGACGTTGACGCCGGCTTCGGCGAGGGCCTCGATGATGATGTAGAGGAAGGCGGGGCCGGAGCCGGAGAGGCCGGTGACGGCGTCCATGTGTTTCTCATCGACGATAACGGTGCGGCCAACGGTGGCGAAGATTTGTTCGGCGAGTGCGAGCTGCTGATCGGTGACGAAGTTGCCGCGGCAGATAGCCGTAATCCCGGCGCCGACCATGGCAGGCGTGTTGGGCATGGCGCGAACCACCGAGATCTGGCAGCCGGCGGCTTCTTCGATGGCGCTGGTCTTGACGGAGGCGGCGAAGGAGATCAGCAGCTTGCCGGGGCGAAGTGCGGGGGCGATTTCGCTGACGACATCGTGCATCTGCTGCGGCTTGACGCCGAGCAGGAGGATGTCGGCATCCTTGGCGGCCTTGAGGTTGTCCGTGGTGACCGTGATGCCGAACTGTTTGCTGAGGGCGGTGGCGCGGGATTCGTGGGCCACGGTGGCGGCTACGTGCTCGCGAGGGAAGAGGCCGGAGCGCAGAAATGCTTGAACCAGGATGCCGCCCATCTTGCCGGCGCCGAGGACGGCGATGTGGAGGCGGGCAGCGGGCGCCGGGGTGGCAGCTATCTCCGGTGTGTGGGTGGAGGTCATGCAGCAAGGCTATCAAATGCCGGGAGGCGGGCGGCTTGCCAAATGTGAGAGGACACCTGTTGGGACAACAGCGGTTGGCGAGAGGTCAGCCGGCCATGTGGAGATTGGACGAGTCGAGGGATTGGGAGCGTGTGCAGGGGTGGGCAGGAATGTCGAGCATGCGGTAGAGGGTCGAGCGGCTGATGCCGAGGACCTCGGCGGTGCGCAGCTTGTTTCCGTGACAGGCGAAGAGGACCGAGCGAATGTGCTCCTGGATGACGTCATCGAGGCGAATCATTCTGATTTCGTGGTTGAAGGAAGCTGGCTGGGAAGTTGAACCAAGGACCGCGTCGAGGTCCGGCGCATGGAGGATGTGATGGTTTGCGCGCTCCAACAGTCCCTTGGCCGCCGAATGCAACTGAGATAGATTGCCGGGCCAGGGAAGAAGGCGCGCGGCATCCAAGAGGTCGGTGGCGAGCTCAGGAAGGGGTGCGCCCGACTGGGCGGCGACGCGTTGCACAAGGTTCGAAAGCAGCTGAGGAATATCTTCGCGGCGGTCGCGCAGGGCGGGGATCACGATGCGCAGGGACCCAAGAAAGTCTGCCAGCTCAGGGGAGAAGCCGTTGGCGCTGACCAGTGGTCGCAGGCCGCGCAGGGCGAAGACGACGATGCGTGGAGCCTGTGCGCCGTAGCGGCGCAGCAGGCGCAGCAATGCGGCTTGGGCGACGGGAGAAAGGTGGTCGGGGCGGGAGATATAGAACATGCCTATCGAGGCCAGGGCATCCTCGGAGCGAGCACCTGCAAAGAGCGAGAAGGCCTCAGCCGACTTAAGATGGATGAACGGGCGCTGGCTGAGCGGTGACTGCTGGTGGAGGAGCTGGGCGGCTCCTTCTTCGCCACAGCCCGCTTCGCCTACGAGCAAGGCTGTCCGGAAATGCGGGGCGACCCGTCGAATCTGAGCTCGCAGCTGGGTGATTGCCGCGCTGGAGCCAGCAAGCCATGGAGCCGGAGATTGAGGAATCATCGCGGGCGCTTCAGCGACATCTGTCGAGGAGAAGTTCGGAACGCGATTCAGTACTGACATGGGTTAATCATCGGCAGCCGGAGGCGATCTCTCTAGGGGAGCGAGGAGGCGAATGGCTGGTTGTGCGCGAGCGTCGCGCAAACAAGAGAGGATGGCGGGCGCCATCCTCTCTTGTTTGCAGTGCGAAGTGAAGATCGGGGTTGAAGTAAGGTTACGCTACCGACTTAGCACAGTAGGTGTCGAAGGCGCGCGTAAGTTCCTGGGCGATGGCGGGGGCGGCGGAGTTCTCGATTGCTGAGCGCTGCAGGAGATAGATCAGCTGACCGTCACGCAGGATGGCGACGGCGGGAGAGGTGGGGGGATGGCCCTGGAAGTAGCTGCGGGCGCGCTCGGTGGCCTCGCGGTCCTGGCCGGCGAAGACGGTAATGGTCCGGTCGGGCTTGGTGGTGTGCTGCAGGGCGAGACGGACGCCGGGGCGCATCTTGCCGGCAGCGCAGCCGCAGACGGAGTTCACGATCAGCATGGTGGTTCCGGGCTGCGCCAATGCGGCGTCCACCTCGGCACTGGTGCGGGCTTCCAGGACACCGGCCTTGGTCAACTCTTCGCGCATCGGAATGAGCATCAATTCTGGGTACATCGTGTTGCCTCCTGATCGTGGTGAAACAAACTTCGTTATTTGATTGTACGTGGACTGGTTCGGTCGCGCCAAAGGCTGTTTTTGTTGTGGACGGGCTGATGTAGTCTCGAAGCGTGCCGTCTGGCTTGCAGATTCGGAAAGAGATACCGCTGGCGCCGTTTACGACGTTCGGGATTGGGGGAGCTGCGCGTTATTTTGCAGAGGCTACCACCGAGGAAGAGGTGGTGGAGGCGGTCTTGTGGGCGAAAGAGCGCGGCGTTCCGCTGTTGGTGCTGGGCGGGGGAAGCAATTTGCTGGTCCGGGATTCGGGGTTCGCGGGGTTGGTGGTGAAGATCGGCGTGATGGGGGTTGAGGCTTGTGGGGGAAACCTGTTCGACGTGGGCGCCGGTGAGGAGTGGGATCGATTTGTGGAGAGGATGATGCACGCAGGGATGGCGGGGGTGGAGTGCCTGGCGGGCATTCCGGGTTCCGTAGGGGGGACGCCGGTGCAGAACGTGGGGGCGTATGGGCAGGAGGTCGCGGAGACGATCGAGTCGGTGCGGGCGTTTGACCGCGAGAGGTTGGAATGGGTTGAGCTGGACAGGGCTGCCTGCAGGTTTCGGTATCGGGAGAGCTTGTTCAATACCGATGAGCCGGGACGGTACATTGTGACGCGGGTGAGGTTTCGACTGCGGCCGCAGGGAGAGCCGAATCTGCGTTATGCGGATCTGCAGCGGCGGTTTGCGGGGAATGAAGACGTGACGCTGATGGAGGTGGCAGCAGCGGTGCGGGAGATTCGGCGGTCGAAGGGGATGCTGCTGGTGGAGGGGGATGCGGATACGCGCAGTGCGGGATCGTTCTTCAAGAATCCGATCGTGGGGGTGGAGAGGCTGGGGGGCATTGCAGCGGCGGCCGGTGTGGAGGAGAGCAAGGTGCCGCACTGGCCGGCGGGCGAGGGGAAGATGAAAGTTCCGGCGGCGTGGTTATTGGAGCAGGCTGGATTTGTGAAGGGGTATGGGGTGGGGCCGGCGGGGATTTCGACGCGGCATACGCTGGCGCTGACGAATCGCGGCGGTGCGACGTTTGCCGATGTGGAGCGATTGCAGGACGAGATTGTGCGCGGGGTGCTGGCGCGGTTTGGGATTGCGCTGCAGCGCGAGCCGGTGCTGGTGGGCTAGGCGTTCAGAACATCCAGCATGCGGGCGCGCTCGTCGGCGAGGACTTGAGATGCCGGGCCTTGGTCGACGATGAGGCCTTGTTCGAGGCGAATGACTTCGGCGTTAAGGATGAGGGCTTCTTCGATATCGTGCGTGACGGAGAGGACGGGGATGCCTTGCTGCGCGGCGCGCTGCTGCATGCGAGGAAGCAGGAGGTCGCGCAGGGAGCGATCGATGCCGGTGAAGGGTTCGTCGAGGAGCAGGAGGTGAGGGCCGGGGACGGCGAAGGCTCGGGCGAGGTTGACGCGCTGGCGCTCTCCGCCGGAGAGATCGCGGGGAAGACGCTGGGCGAGCGGTGTGAGTTGAAAGAGATCGAGGGCTGCGTCGATCGTGGGCGAGTGCGGTTGGTGGCGAATGTCGGTCGCGAAGGAGACGTTCTGGCGGACGGTAAGGTGAGGGAAGAGGACCGTGCCCTGCGGGGCGTAGGCGAGGTTGCTGCGGTGGGGCGGGATGCGTTCGAGCGATTGCGGCTGGTTTTGTGGGGCGGGCAGCGTCTGGGCGAAGGTTACGTCGGCGGTCGGGATGAGGCCGCAGGCGGCGCGCAGGATGGAGCTCTTGCCGCTGCCGGATGGACCGAAGAGGATGGTCCAGGGCGCGGATAGCAGCATCTTTGCGGAGACGTTCAGAGGTCCTAGGTTCGCGTCGACGCGGAGAAGGTGGTGGGGCTCAGGCAAGATCAGACCTCCGGTGGCCGCGGCCGTAGACCACCAGCAGGGCGAGAAATGAGAGCGCGACGAGTGCGGCGGCGGTGAGATTCGCGTCGGTGTAGCGGAGCTCCTGCACGTCGTCGAATATGGAGATGGAGAGGGTGCGGGTGACGCCGGGGATGTCGCCGCCGACCATGAGCACGACGCCGAACTCGCCGACGGTGTGGGCGAAGGTGAGGATGGCCGCGGTGAGGAAGGACATGCGGGAGAGCGGAAGCGTGATGCGGCGGAAGACGTTCCAGGGCGAGGCGCCGAGAACGCTGGCGACTTCAAGGGTGGGGCGGTCGATGGAAGTAAAAGCAACTACAAGCGGCTGCACGGCGAAGGGCAGGCTGTAGATCATGGAGCCGACGAGGAGACCGGAGAAGGTGAAGGCGAGGGGATGTCCGATGAGGGTGATGAGGGTGCGGCCGAGCGCAGTGGTGGGGCCGAGGCCGACGAGGAGATAGAAGCCGAGCACCGTAGGCGGGAGGACAAGGGGAAGCGCGACGGCAGCCTGCACGACGCGGCGCGACAGGCCGTTGCCCGCCGCGATCCACGCAGCCAGCGGTGTTGCCACTAGCAGCAGGAGGAGCGTGGTCAGGCTGGCGAGTCGCAGTGTCAGGCCGAGTGCGGCGAAGTCCATGGTGGTGCCAGTCTAGCGTGTAGGCTGCGGCTGGGTGTAGCGCAGAGACTAGTTCGCGGGATCGAGGCCGAACTTCGTCAGGCTCTGCTGGATGTTGCTGCTGGTGAGCCAGTCGAGAAACTTTTGAGCTTCGGCCGGATTCTTCGAGGCCTTGAGGACGACGGCACACTGGCGGATTTCGGGGTAGCTGTGCGGAGCGAAGAGAACGAAGGTGCCGAGGTCACGGAAGTGGGGTGAGCTGGCGATGGTCAGCGAGATGATGGCGACCTGGGCGTTACCGGACTCGGCGAACTGGGCAGTCTGGCCGATGTTTTCAGCGACCACGAGTTTGCTGGCGACCTGGTCGGTGAGGTGGAGGCTGGCGAGGGCTTTCTCAGCTGCGAAACCGTAGGGTGCGTGCTGGCTGTTGGCGACGGCGATCTTCTGGACCTTGGGGCTGGTGAGAGCATCGAGGGTGAGGGGCTGGGCGGGGGAATCCTTGCGCGCCCAGAGGACGAGGACGCCATGAGCGTAGGGGACGGGGATGCGGCTGGAGGTGAGGTTTGCGGCGACCAGTTGTTCGGCATGCATGTAGTCGGCGGAGAGAAAGAGGTCCTGCGGGTCGCCGTTGGTGATCTGCTGGGCAAGCGTTGCCGATGAGCCGAAGGAGGGAATGATCTTGACGCCTGTGGCCTGCTCGTACTGGGCGGCGAGGGTGGGGAGGACGGGTTGGAGGTCGGCGGCAGCGGCGATGTGGAGCTCTTTGGGCGATTGCGCAGGCGCGGCCAGCGACCCTGCGAATATCACGATAAGAAATAGGAAGGACAGGGCAGACACAGCGCTAGCCGAGAGCGCTTTACGGTACCCTAGAGAAAAGCATGAATTCTTCATCACATGTCCTTCGATGCACGGGATGCGGCGAAAGGATCGCCGCCCAGGATGCGAAAAGCAACTTTCGATGCCGCACGTGCGACGACCTCTTTGAGGTGGAATATCCGTGGAGCGAGAGCGCGCCTGAGAGTGGGGGCGTAGAAGCGGCGTACTCGGCGAGCCGGCCGGTGCCGAAGAATCGTCCGAATCCGAGCGCGCTGCGGTACCTGTGGCAGGAGCGCCGGACTTCGACGATGGGGATCGATCAGAGCGGTGTGTGGAGATTCCGGGATTTGCTTCCGATTGTTCCGTACGACCGTGTGGTGACGCTGCGGGAGGGGAATACACCGCTGTACGAGATGCCGAAGTCGGCTGCCGCGCTGGGACTGAACTGGCTGCTGGCCAAACACCAGGGAATGAATCCCACGGGGTCGTTCAAGGATACGGGGATGACGGCGGCGCTGTCGGTTGCGGTGGCGAGTGGGTTTGAGTGGGTGGCGTGTGCTTCGACGGGAAATACGTCGGCGGCGATGGCGGCGTATGCGGCGCGGGCTGGTCTGCGCAGCATGGTGCTGATCCCCGAGGGAAAGATTGCGTGGGGCAAGCTGTCGCAAGCGATGGATTATGGGTCGACGACGATACAGCTGCGGACGGACTTCGATGGCTGCGTGCGGGTGTTGGGCGAGATTGTGCAGCGGGCTCCGGTGTACCTGCTGAACTCGGTGAATCCGTATCGGCTGGAGGGGCAGAAGACGCCGGCGTTCGAGATTCTGGAGCAGTGCGAATGGCAGGTTCCGCATCATGTGATCGTGCCGGGCGGGAACCTGGCGAACTGCTCGGCGCTGGGTAAGGGCTTTGCGGAGATGATGCATCTCGGGTTCATTCACCGGGTGCCGAAGATCAGCGTGATCCAGGCGGAGGGAGCAAATCCTCTGTACCAGAGCATGCAGGCGAACGGCGGAGCTTCGCTGAAGCCGGTCATTGCCAACACGCGGGCTTCGGCGATTCAGATTGGTAATCCGGCTTCGTGGAAGAAGGCAGTGCGCGTGCTGGTGTCGACGGGCGGATGGTGTGAGCAGGTGAGTGAGCGGGAGATTGCGCTGGCCAAGGCCGAGATTGGGGCGGAGGGCATCGGATGCGAGCCGGCGTCTGCGGTGACGCTGGCGGGACTGAAGAAGCTGGTCGCCGATGGAAGGGTTGGGAAGGAAGAGACGGCCGTTCTGCTGCTCACGGGACACACGCTGAAGGATTCCGAGTACACGATCAAATATCATCTGGGCGAGTTGCTGACGGAGAGCGAGATGGGAAATGCAGAGGAACGGGCACAGCTTGCGGGCTTACGTCACGCACCGATTGTGCTGGATGCGGATGCAGATGCGGTGCTGCGGGCAATTGATTCGCAGGCAAGATCGGCGACGCAAGCGTGAGTGATGCGAAGGCCATACGCGGGTTGCGGTTGAGCCTGCCGGCGACGTCGGCGAATTTGGGGCCGGGGTTCGACGCGGTCGGGCTGGCGCTGTCGATGCGATTGAGGATTGAGGCGCGTGCTGCTGCGACCTTCCAGATTGAGGCCACGGGACGGGATGCCGCACTGTGTGGGGCGATGGAGCACAATCTCATTCTGGAAACCTACCGCGATGTCCTGGAGAGGGCAGGAAGCAAGGCGTTGCCGTTGCACTTGAAGCTGCACAATGAGATTCCGCTGGGGATGGGGTGCGGATCGAGTGCGGCGGCGCTGCTGGCAGGCGTCGCGTTGGCCGATCACTTTGGCGGGCTTCACCTGGGCGGCGAAGCGATTGTGACCGAGGCTAGCCGTTTGGAGGGACATCCGGACAATGTGGCGGCTTGCTGGTTTGGAGGGTTTACGGTCTCTGCACAGGATCGCGATTCGGTAAAGATTGCGAGCTTCGGAGTGGATATCGAGAAGACCAATGGTTGGGAGCTGCTGTTGGCCGTTCCGCCTACGAGTCTCGAGACGAAGAAAGCAAGGGCGTTGTTGCCTGATAGCTATTCCAGAGCGGATGCGATCTTCAATGTGCAAAGAGCATCGTTGCTGGTGGCGGCGTTTGCGCAGGGGCGGCTGGATCTTCTGAAGATAGCGATGCAGGATCGGATGCATCAGCCGTATCGGGCAAAGGCGTGTCCGCTGCTGGAGAGACTGCTTCCGCTGATGGACGAGCCGGAGGTTGCAGGTGTTGCACTGAGCGGCGCAGGACCCTCGGTGCTGGTGTTTCTGGCTGAGGGAACGACGGTGTTGGAGGCTGAGACGCGTTTGCAGGGGTTGGTTGGTCCCGATGTGGAACTATTGCCCTTGCGCATCGGCGTGGGCGTTGAACGAACCCTTCTGTAGACTCGGCGCATCGTTTTCCACTGCCGGGCATCTATGATGGAGTGGGTTTGACAGACGGCAGAGAGTGTGAACAGCCGGAAGTGCAGGCAAACCCAAGGAGATGAGCGATATGGCAGGTCAGTTTGTGTCTGAGGTAACCGACGCGGAGTTCGAGCAGAAGGTTTTGCAGTCAGATACACCGGTTCTGGTTGATTTTTGGGCGGCGTGGTGCGGACCTTGTCGTGCACTGGCTCCCGTGGTGGACGCGGTTGCCGAGCAGTATGACGGCAAGCTGAAGGTCATGAAGATGGACGTCGATAAGAACAATATGACACCTGGGCGTTATGGCATTCGTGGCATTCCAGCGTTGCTGGTCTTCAAGGGCGGGAAAGTCGCCGAGCAGATCGTTGGGTTCGTACCCAAGGACACGATTGACGAGACGCTGAAGCGGGTTCTGGTTTAACAGGTTTACGAGGTTGCAGAGTGTACGGCCCGCTGAGCGAGTAGACTCCGCGGGCCGTTGCTGCGTCCGGTGTAGACTTTAGGCCAACGATGCTGGAATGGAGTCTTGTTCACGGAAGCCTGATCGCCTTCTTCATCCTGGCGAACAGCTTCTTTGTGGCTGCGGAGTTTGCGCTGGTCAGCGTGCGGGAGACGCGGATCGAGCAGCTGATTGCGCAGAGCCGTCCGGGCGCGCGAACGGCGCTGCGGCTCAAGCAGAATCTGAATGAGTTTTTGCCAGCAGTGCAGTTTGGGGTGACGCTGTCCAGCCTGGCGCTGGGCGGACTGGGCGAGCCTGCGCTGGCTGAGGCGATCCTTCACGGATTGACGCATGTGGGCTTTCTGAGCCGCTTGCCGGGCGTGCAGGCGCATGGGTTGCTGTATGCGCATTCGGTTGCGGTGGTGCTGGCGTTCGCGATCATTACGTACTTTGAGGTGTTGCTGGGCGAGCTGGTGCCGAAGTCGCTGGCACTGCAGCGAGCGGAGCGGATTGCGCTGGCGGTTGCGGGGCCGATGGATGTGTTCATACGGATGACGCGGCCGGCGGTGGAGATGATGAATGCTTCGGCGACGGTGGTGCTGAGGATGTTTCATGCGCCGCTGAGTGGAGAGAGTTCGGTGCACTCGCCGGAGGAGCTGAAGATGCTGGCTACGGCGACGCGGCGAATGGGGTTGCTGCCACCGTTTCAGGAGCAGATGATTCATCGGGCGATTGAGCTCAACCAGGTGGTGGTGAGCGAGATCATGACGCCGCGAGGGAAGATCTTCTCGTTGCCGGCTGATATGTCGCTGGAGCAGGCGAGCGCGCGGATCGTGGATGAGCAGCACTCGCGGATTCCGGTGTATGACGCGGAGAAGGGGCGAGACCACATCATCGGTGTGGCGTATTCGAAGGACGTTGCTCGGCTGATTCACTTTCGCAGCATTGCGCAGGGACTGGGCAATCGCGGCGCTTCGGGGATCACGCTGCGGCAGGTGATGCGGGATGTGCTGGTGGTGCCTGAGACCAAGCTGGCTGTGGAGTTGCTGCAGGAGTTCAAGGATCGGCGGCGGCAGATCGCGATTGTGGTGGATGAGTTTGGATCGACGTTGGGATTGATTACGGCTGAGGATGTGCTGGAGCAGGTGGTGGGCGAGTTGGAGGACGAGTTCGATACGGGCCGGAACCTTCCGCTTCCGGCTGCTGGTGGTGGTTTGCTGCTGGATGGCAGCGCCAGTTTGAGGGACCTGGTGACGCAGCTGCACTGGAAGTTTCCGCGCGAGTATGGGGTTGAGACGCTGGCTGGTTTTCTGCTGGTGCAATTGGGGCATATTCCGGTTGAGGGCGAGTCGGTGGAGTTCAACGCGCGGCGATTTGAGGTGGTGAAGATGGATGGCCAGCGCATTGCGCAGGTGCGCGTGGATCCGATTGTTGAGACCGAGGCGATGCGCAGAGCCGCTGCGGAGCTGGACCAGACATCGGCGGAGACGCGGCTATGAATGCGGTGCGCCGGATTTTGCTTCGCGTGGTGACGACGCTGCCAGTGTTGTGGGTCGTGGTGACGGTCGTGTTCTTGATGATTCATCTCGTTCCTGGTGATCCGATTGTGCAGATGCTGGGTGACGGTGCTACGGCTGGCGATATTGCTGGGCTTCGTCATGCATACGGTCTCGATGTGCCGTTGGGGACGCAGTATGTGCGGTACTGGAGCGGGTTGCTGCATGGGAACCTGGGGCAGTCGCTGCGGCTGCATGATTCGGTGCTGCACCTGATTTTGCAGCGCTATCCATACACGCTGGCGCTGACGGTTGCGGCTACGGTGATTGGTGTGGGGCTGGCGATTCCTGCGGGTGTTGCGTCGGCTCGAAGGGCGAATACATGGACAGACCGCACGATTGGGTTTGCCAGTTTGGTGGGGCTTTCCTTTCCTAATTTTGCGTTGGGACCGATTTTGATTTTGGTGTTCGCGATCGATCTGGCGTTGCTGCCGGTGTCGGGCGCGGGCGTTGGCGCGGGTGATTTTGTGAGGCATTTGGTGCTGCCCGCTATCACGCTGGGGTCGGGGCTGGCGGCGATCCTTACGCGGATGGTGCGGACTTCGATGCTCGAGGAACTGGGTCAGGACTACATTCGGACGGCCCGGGCGAAGGGGCTGTCGGAGAACGTGGTGGTGTATCGGCATGCGCTGCGCAATGCGCTGAACCCGGTGCTGACGGTGATTGGGTTGCAATTTGGGTCGCTGCTGGCGGGCGCGATTGTTACGGAGACGATCTTTGGCTGGCCGGGAATTGGGCGGCTGACGCTTTCGGCTATTTCGAATCGTGATTATGCGCTGGTGCAGGGGTGCATTCTGGCGATTGGGCTGTCGTATGTGCTGGTGAATCTGCTGACGGATTCTGTGTATGCGCTGGCCGATCCGAGAATGCGGTCGTAGGCGGGCGGCGAGGGTTAAGGACCGTTGGGTACCCCCCTCCCCCCTACTTAGTCATACCGTCGTCGCAAAGTAGTGGAAGCACACGGGTTACGTCGTAAAGTACCCCCCTGTCCGGGCACTTCGTGGCTGTAAAGTCGTACAGGCATTGGAGTTACGCTTAAAGTATCGCAGCCATTGGCGATTTCGCTAAAGTGTCCTATCCATTGGGGTTACGGGCGGTGGCCGGGCGGTAGCCGGGAGAGAAGGGGCTACTTCTATTGTAGCGGGGTGGTGGGGGTAAGTATGCCAAGTTTTGAAAAGATAAATCGCCAATGGGCATGGGGGTTTTGTGGGATTCGGAGGGGTGGAGGGGGTTGACAAGGTTTTAGGCCGGTGGGGCGCCAGGGCTGAAGCCCCATTTCACCCGCGACTGTTTTTCAGGGGGCTGAAGCCCCCTGCTAATCCGGTAGAACAGTGCGCTTGCACGCGCGCTAGAGACGCAAGTTCCTCGCTCCGCTCGGAATGGCGGGAGAGAGGCAACGGCAAGGCAGAAGCAGATTCCCGGAGGGAATGACAGAAAGAAAGGCAGCGGCAACGGCAGAAGCAGATTCCCAAGGGGACGACAGAAGAAAAGCAACGGCAGCGGCAAGGGTGAGGACAACCGCGGCGGCCAAGCGAGGCTTGGGGCGGGGAGTGGTTAGGGGAGAAGGGGGAGGATTTCGGCTTCGGGATGGCCGTTTTGGATGCGGAGGAGGGCGCAGGTGATGGGGAGGTTGAAGCGGCGGGGGCCGGCGCTGCCTGGGTTGAGGTAGAGGACTCCGTGGCGGTGTTCGATGGAGGGCTTGTGGGAGTGGCCGTAGATGACTGCGGCGATGCCGGCGGCCTTCGGGCTGATGTCGAGGTCTTCGCGGGCGTGGACCATGTAGATCAGGGTGCCGGCTAGTTCGAGGAGTTCGGTGGCGGGGAGGAGGGAGGTGGGGCCGTGGGTGTCGATGTTGCCGCGGATGGCGGTGACGGGGGCGATGGCCGCTAGCTGGGTGAGGATGGTAGGGTCGCCTACGTCGCCGGCGTGGAGGATGTGGGTGACGCTGGCGAGCGCGGTGAGAAGTTCGGGGCGGAGGAGGCCGTGGGTGTCGGAGACTACGCCGATGAGGGTGGGGGACATGGCTTGCCAGGAGACAGTGTAGCGGGTTGACGGCAAAGCCCGCGTGATGGGTGCGGTGTTCGGTCGCTACTCGTTTCGCTCAGGTCTAATTTGCCAGTGGCTGGCGCAATTCGAAGTTTCTCAAAACCCGACTTTGCGGGTAAGTCGGCGACAACGATACGCTGAGGCTACGCACGGATCGACGCGGATGCCACGATGCTTTCTTGGATCGCGTCCGGGTTGACGGATCCCAAGAGTATGAACTCTCTCCACTTTCCATTCGTCAGGTTGACGCGGATTCGTCCCGAGTGCGGTATACCGCCCATGCCCCACTTGCTTTTATCACTCGCAATCACGGACGCAATCTCTAAATCGGGGATGAAAAAGCCACCTTTCAACTTTGCGAGATCCTCGACCGCTCCGCGACCTCGGATAAGTTCTGGATCGTCAAGCATTTTCTGATACGGTTCGTAGAACAACGGGCGGGCGTTACTCACTGGGCCTTCAACCTTCCAGCCGTAGAGACCACCCGGCGCAGCGAATACGAGGTAGGTACGATTGAGAATCAGGCCGTAATACTCCATCCCAACAAATCCTGACATCACCTCTTTCGGATTGGTTGATATTCCAGGTTCTCGATCCAAGATGGCATCGGCGGGAGCCGCCGCGCGCATCGAGACATACGCAGAAACGAATACCCAAATGAAAACTACCCCGCCAGCAAAGCCGGAAATGGCGAGGATGAACTTCCAATCAGCCTTGTCCCACTTCCCGTCGAACAGATCGTTGATGAGCGCTTTGGCGAGCTGTGCAGCGACAACCGCAGAAAAGGTGATGAGGGCTGATCGAGCTGATATGGCAAGTGCGAACCTTGCGTTGTCGGTACTGGTTCGTGCCATTCTTCGGTTCTGCCCCCAAGTTCCATCCAAGTGTCAACTGGAAGTAAAACACGAACCGGGGTATCGCAACCAGTTTCACGCGAACCCTTACTCGCTCGATACCTCTCGTACAAACACTCCTCTTAGAAGCAGCCAAAGTGTTGGTTGAATCGAACGTCCCTCGAAACGGGGTTTTGGGAACTACGGAAAGAAGGGAGGGCAACTGCAGTCGTTAGAGGCCCTGGCGGAGGCGGGTGCGGGGGTCCAGGTAGTCTCGGAGGCCGTCGCCGATCAGGTTGAAGGAGAAGACGCAGAGGGCCAGGGCGATGGCTGGGAAGAACATCAGGTAGGGGGATTCGAACATGTGGGAGCGGGCGTCGTTGAGCATGGCTCCCCAGGTGGCGGTGGGGGGCTGAACGCCGAGGCCGAGGAAGCTGAGGGTGGCTTCCGAGAGGACCGCTGCAGCCATGCCGATGGCGGCCTGGACGAGCAGGGGTTGGAGGATGTTGGGGAGGATGTGGCGGAGCATGAGGTGGAGGTCGGTGGCTCCCATGGAGCGGGCGGCTTGCACGTACTCGCGCTGCTTGACGGTGAGGACCTGGGCGCGGACCAGGCGGGCGTAGTTGACCCAGCCGGCGAGGGCTAGCGCGAGGATCAGGTTCGCGAGCGAGGGGCCGAGGAAGGCTACGATGGCTACGGCCAGAAGGATTCCGGGGAGGGAGAGGAAGGCGTTGGTGAGGTAGATGTTGATGACGGTGTCGATGAAGCCGCCGTAGAAGCCTGCGAGCATGCCGAGGATGGAGCCGGCGGTGAGCGAGATGCCGACGACGGCGACGGCGACGAGGAGGGAGATGCGGGCTCCATAGAGGGTGCGGGAGAGGACGTCGCGGCCGAGCTCGTCGGTGCCAAACCAGTGGGCGGAGGAGGGAGGGAGAAGGCGGGCGGAGAGGTTGAGCTGAGCGGGGTCGTGGGGGGCGAGCCAGGGAGCGAATATCGCGCAGATGAGGAAGATTGCGAGGACGAGGCAGCCGGCGACGGCGAGTGGGTGATGGGCTGCCTGGCGGAGCAGGGAGGTGAGGGGTGATGGAGGGTTGAGAGGTTCGTCCATGCCGGTGAAGTGATGATAGCTCGGAAGCGGAGGCGGGAAGAGAGGCCAGGTTGGTTCGGTGGAGAACAGTGCCGGGTTGGGCGAACCTTGACTTCCGCGTGCCGTCCCATAAACTTGAGGCAGAGACCTTACAACGCACGAAGCGTTAAATGATTCCAAGAGATGAAATAAACGAGCGGTGCACCCAGGCAGCCGCCATGACTGTTAGCCACGTTAGATTGGAGCTGTTTCGATGATCCTTAAAGGGGAAACCGCGGTCGTTTGCGGAGCAGGGGGCTTTATTGGCGGACATCTTGTCAAAGGCCTGATAGCGAATGGGGTTAAGGTGGTTCGGGCGGTGGACGTAAAGCCGCTGGAAGATTGGTACCAGGTGACGGAGGGCGTCGAGAACCTGAGCCTGGATTTGAAGGACAAAGAGAGCTGCATGGTTGCCGCGGATGGGGTGTCGCTGGTGTACCAGCTGGCGGCCGATATGGGGGGCATGGGGTTCATCGAGAACAATAAGGCTCTGTGCATGCTGAGCGTGCTGACCAATACGCACATGCTGATGGCGGCGCAGGCGAAGGGTGTGAAGCGATTCTTCTATTCGTCGTCGGCGTGCGTTTATAACGGCGAGAAGCAGACGAATCCGGACGTGGTGGCGCTGAAGGAGTCGGATGCGTATCCGGCGCTGCCGGAGGATGGCTATGGCTGGGAGAAGTTGTTTTCGGAGCGGATGTGCCGGCACTTCGAGGAAGATTATGGGCTGGTGTGCCGGGTGGCTCGGTACCACAATGTCTACGGGCCGCAGGGGACGTGGAATGGCGGGCGCGAGAAGGCGCCGGCGGCGATCTGCCGGAAGGTGATTGAGGCCAAGTTGTCGGGCGTTCACGAGATCAATATCTGGGGCGATGGGAAGCAGACGCGCAGCTTTATGTATATCGACGACTGCGTGAAGGGCACGGAGATGATCATGGAGAGCGAGATTGATGAGCCGATCAATCTGGGCTCGAGCGAGCTGGTGACGATCAATCAGCTGGTGGATCTTGCTGAGGACATTGCCGGGATCAAGCTGAAGCGGACCTATGATTTGAATGCGCCGAAGGGCGTGAATGGGCGCAATAGCGACAACACGCTGATCCAGGAGAAGCTGGGGTGGGAGCCGTCGATCCGGTTGCGCGACGGCCTGGAGAGGACGTATCGGTGGATTGAGCAGGAGATTGCAACCGGGGCCAAGGGGAAATAGACGATGCCTTCCGCTGAGGGCGAACAACGTACGATTCTCGGCATTCACTTCTTCATTGGGACGGCGGCGGAAGCCGTGCGGCGAATGAGGGGTGGGGGATTGCTGGTGGTTCCGGCTGCGCCTGCGCTGAAAGATCTGGAGGTGAAGGCGTCGTATCGCGAGGCGTTGATGAACGCCGATATGGCGATTGCCGATTCTGCGTACATGGTGATGGTGTGGAATTGGCTGCAGAAGGACTCGATCCGGCGGCTGTCGGGGCTGGAGTATCTGCGCGAGCTGTTGAAGCAGCCGGATGTGCGGGAGTCGGGCAATGTGCTTTGGATTATGGCGAGTCCGCAGAGCGCTGAGCGGAATCTCGGGTGGCTGGCTGAGCAGGGGATTTCGGTGCCGGAGGAGTATGTCTACCTTGCGCCTATGTATTCGGAGCAGAAGATCTACGATCCGGAGCTGCTGGAGCGAATCGAGCGGCTGCGGCCGCAGCATATTATTCTGACCCTGGGGGGCGGGACGCAGGAACGGGTGGGGCTATATCTCAAGCGTAACTTGAGCTATGTGCCGGCAATTCATTGTATTGGGGCGGCTATTGCGTTTCTGAGCGGGGACCAGGTGCGGATCCCGGTGTGGGCCGATCAGACGTATCTGGGGTGGTTATATCGGTCGATATCCGAGCCGCGACGGTATATGCCGCGTTATTGGAACGCTCGAAAATTGTTGTACTTGTTGATTCGCTATCGAGAACGCCTGCCAGTGCCGCCGGTTTAGACCGGTATAGTAACCACCACTAGTAACTTTCACATGGTTACTGTATTGTGAGAGTAACTTCTTGTGGCTTACAGGGTTGGTGCTCGTATGAGAGTTCGACTGATTTCCGTGGCGCTGTTGGTTTCCTGCGGTGTGACCTGGGCGGCATCTGGGCCAAGGCTGGTGAACGGTCCGACGGTAGCGGAGCAGTATCTGCTGTCGGCTGCGAATGCGGAACGGGCGCAGCGGGGATTGCAACCGCTGCATTGGGATCGCTCCCTGTACGACGCAGCGAGTTACCACGCGGAACAGATGGCGGAACGCGAGTCGATTTCGCACCAGTACGAAGGGGAACCGGAGTTGATGGTGCGGGGGCAGGAAGCGGGGGCGCGGTTCAGCGTGATCTCGGAGAATGTGGCGGAGGCTCCCAGCGCGCTGATGATTCAAGAGGCGTGGATGAACTCTGCAAAGCATCGCGAGAATCTGCTGGATCCGAGGGTGGATTCGATCGGGATTCGCGTGATTGCGAGGGGGAACCGCTTGTATGCGGTGGAAGATTTTGATCGGTCGGTAACGAATCTTTCGCTGGAGCAGCAGGAAGTTGCGGTAGGGCAGCTGCTGCAGTTGAAATCGTCGGTGGCGGTATTGCCGACGACCCGGGATGCTCGGCGAACCTGCTCGATGGAGTCGGGATATGCGGGTGATCAGAGGCCATGGTTTGTGATGCGGTATACGGCCGATGATCTGAGTAAGATTCCGGCGATGCTGGAGCAGCGGTTGGCGACGGGGCACTACAACGCAGCCGTGGTGGGAGCTTGCCCGGCAGAGGGCGTGCACAGCTTTAGCGCGTACAGTATCGCGGTGCTGTTGTACCGCTAACGAGCTAGTCGGCGACGCTGCGTGCCAGCGGTTCGATTCCAGCGATGTTTGGCAGCAGCTCGTCTGGAATGGCGTGGCGGTGCTGGAGGTAGGATGTCGCGTTGTAGGTGATCCACACCTTGCCAGCGTTGTCTTGATGGACCAGGATCTTGAGCGGGAGATCGAGGGCGGCGCTGGGGGCGGCGAGCATGATGGGGGTGCCGGCGCGAGGACTTCCGAAGATTAAGAGCTTGGTGGGCGGCATGGTCATGCCGGCTTTTGCAGCTTCGCCGCTGTGGTCTACGAGAGCGAAGAGAGTGATGCTTTTGGCGGCGAGAATCCTGGTGAGCGCGTCTGTGGTTTGATCGACGGAATGATGGCTGGGGATGCTGGTGATGCCCGGATCGCGGTCGGTGGTCATGATCACCCTCTTGGATATGAGATGGCAGAGACGGTTGCGATGGCACTGCGGCGGAGGCTGACGGTGTAGGCGAAGCGAATGCGTGGCGTTCGAGGCGGATCGTAGTTGATGCACAGGATAACGCCGCTTTGACCCACCCTTGCGCATTTGTTATAAAGGTTGAAGAGCAACCGCCCGGTTGCCTTGCGTTCTACACGCGATCCTGAGTAGCTCAATGGCAGAGCATTCGGCTGTTAACCGAAGGGTTGTAGGTTCGAGTCCTACCTCAGGAGCCATTATTATCATCTAGTTAGATCGAACGTTGAGGTCGCCGCGAAGCGATACCTCCCAAGCTTCCTTGATGCTGCTGATCGGCTAACTTGGGTCGGAGTCATACGCCTTCGGAGAGAACTTGTCGCCGGCAGCACCATAACGCTCGGTGGGAAAGACGTAGTGTTCAGGCTGCCGTTCAGGGAAGTTTGTTGACCAAAAGCTTAGTGCTGCGAGGGCACGGTGGTTGAGTGGAACTATCCGGCCGGAACCTTAAGCAGTTTTGTCCTCGCCCCAACATAGACAGATTCCGGCACCGGTCCCCCACCGGACCGAGAGCCTCGTGTTTTTGAACGCTTCTACAGTGTCAGCGTTTACAGGACCGAACCGCTGAGCGGGTCCGGTCTCGGCTTGAACCTAGTGCCGTGGGTTGCGGCGCAACACGGCACCAAGTTCATACTCACCGGCGCTCTTAATGTGCTCCATGTTCGTCAATGATTGTGTCCACTGGTTTTGTGTTGTTGTCGTTGTAGCTTGCGCCGGCGGGGACGAAAACATTGGTCACCGTGCGGCCGTTGTCGGTGCCGACTCGCGCATCGATACGCGAAGAATCGATACCCTTTTCATTAACTAAATATTGGCGGACATTGACTGAGCGGTGGGCAGCGGATGCAGGCTTTTCGTCGGCTGCATAGTTGCCTACGATGACGAGACGGGATGTAGACTCACGCTGCATGTCCAGCGCAATGTCGTCCAGGCAGGCCTTCGCCTCATTGTCTACACGGTCAGGACGCTTGCGATCCCGGTCGAAGGAAACAGCGCAGAGATCGCGGGTCAGGGGTGCGGCTACCTGCGGCGGTGCGCTCACAGTTACAGTGGTATCGGCGGAGACAGATTTGCCTAGATCGTCGACGACACTGCAGGTGATGGTGATCGCGCCGGGGGCAGCGCCGGTGGTGTTGAGCGTTGCAGTCGCGGTGTTCCCGGTTACCGTGCCGGCTGTGGTTGCGTATGAGTAGGTGAGCGGACGATCTTGCGGGCTTACTCCCAGCGCTGTGATGTTGGCGGGATCACCTGGATTTACCGTGGACGGACTCGCTGAGCACGTGATGGTGGGAGGAGCGAAGGGCAGAATGTTGAAGCTCGCGGTGCAGCTCGCCTGCTCGGCTGGGTGGCTGCCCTGGGTAACGTGGCCTGTTACGGCGTAGGTGCCGGGCGCGATGCCTTTGGTCGCGATGGTTGCCGCAGCGTCGGAACCGCTCACCGTGCCGCCGTTGGTGTTCCAACTATACGTGACGTGGCGTTTCGGGTTGAGGTTGGTGGCCGTTGCCGTAACCGCTAGGGGATCGCCAGGGTAGCCGCTTGACGGTTGAACGGCGCAAGCGAGTTGTACTGGCAGTGGCTGCGCTCCTCCGAAGGTGAAGAGGAGACCAGAAGAGAGGCGAAGGTCGTTTTGCGGAGTGGCCGCTCCTGTGGATCCAATGGCAACATCGGCGAAGCGGGTCATCAGGTATTCGGCCTGCACGGCGCGGATGGAGAAATGGCGGGTGAGCCGGATGTCCAATCCTCCGCCGACGGTCATGGCCAAGGCGGTTTGTGCGGGAAGCGGTGTACAGGAGGTGCCCGCGCAGCCGGAGACGGTGACGTCGCTGGCGTGCACGCCGCCAACCAGGACCTGGGCGAAGGGAGTGAATCGGGTGGAATTCCGGAAGGAGAACCGGGGTCCAAAGAGGAAGGTGTAGGCGGTGCCGCTGGAGCTTACGACCAGAGGCTCATTGGCTCCGGTTCCTGTGAGCTGCAACTGGCTGTCGTCATAGCCGCCGACGTCGGCTACGAGCCCGATATAACGATTCAGATTGAAGGCAACGGAGGCGCTGCCGCCATTCAAACCAACCATCCGGTTTCCGGGGACGGTATCGTTCGACACGGTGCCAAGGTGCGAATACCCGAGAAAGAGTTCAACCTTCGGATATTCGATCGAACGGATGGCTGGGTTCACCGTGTTCTGCGCCTGGAGCGACAGGGCAGGAGTGAGGAGGACAGCCATTGCCAAAGGGGCAAGCACGCGCGCAATTAATTTCATTTCATTCTCCTGGGTCGTGCGTCGCGATGCTGATCCACGCCGCATTCGTTGCATTGGTGGCGGCCGCCCTTTGCAGGGCGGCCGCTATGCGGCTTACTGTGCAGGTACGTTGACGATGGTATTGACGACGGTGACCGAGGCGGTCAAGGAGACTAGTCGGCCATCGATGGTCGTGATCGCGGCATTTCCGGCGGTTGAAACGCTGACCCCAGCCTGCGCGAGGATGGTTCCTACCATCGTTCCTCCGCCCGCGCCGTTGATGGTTGCGGCGCTTCCTACCTGCCAGAAGACGTTCTTGGCCTGGGCGCCGCCGATGAGGACGATGCTTTCAGTCGCCGACGGACTACCTACGGTGAGGTAGGTGCCCATCTGGAAGACCCAGGTCGCATTGGGATCTCCCTGTGCGTCGAGAGTGAGAGGGCCCGCCGTGATGTCGTAGAAGCTGGCGGAGGTGTAGGTGCCGGGAGCCAGGGTCCGGTTGCCCAACTCATTGGTGGACAAGATGGTCCCGGGAGGAAGGTTCTTCAGTGTCGTGTATGCCGTCTGAGCTTCCAGCAAGGCTTGGGTCGCGGTGGCCATGGTTGTGGCTGTCCCCTCGTTCGGGCAGCCAACGGTGGGCGGAGGTGGGGCCGTGTCGATGGCTCCATTTACCAGGCCCGCATTGAGTGGGGTTACGGTATACGAGCAGGGGTAGACGCCCGCTACTGCGGGAACACTCTGGTCGTAGAACCCGGTGATCAGGGTCGACGCGCCAGTGGTGCCGATGCCTCCGTTGATCACCGTCTCGGTTCCCTGGTTGGTGATGCCGGCGGAGCCACCGAAAGCGCCAAAGAGCGAGACGGTTGGTCCCAGGACGACTGGCGGTGGAACCACGGTTGCGCCGGTGGTGAAGACCCAGGGATTCGGTACACCTCCTGCAGCAAGCGAATTGGCTGCGAGGTTGGTTGCACCGTTCGTGATGGTAGCCGTGTACTGGGTGCTCGGCAGCAGATTGGCGTTCGGCGTGAAGGTGGCAATGAAGTCGAGCGCGTCGTAGGATACCGTTCCCACCACAGCTGTCGATCCTGGGCCCGTAAGGGTGAAGGTGGACGTACTGATCGTCAGTGGGTTCATCGCCTCACTGAAGGTTCCGCTCACGGCCGAATTGATGGGCACATTGGTAGCCGTATTTGCGGGTGACGTTGATACTAACTGTGGTGCTGTTGTGTCTAGAAGCGTACCGGTTGTAAAGGTCCAGACGTAGGCGTTGGCCAGGGGAGTGCCAGAGAGATTGGTTACCCCGGTGGTGATGGTAGCTGTGTACTGGGTGCTGGGTGCAAGGTTAGTTGTCGGCGTGAACGTCAACGTATTGCCGACGGAAGCGTAGGCAACGACTCCCGCCACAGTAGCTCCGCCCGTAACTTTGAGTGTGAAGTTTGTCGAGCTGATCGCGGGAGGGCTCATGGCCTCACTGAACGTCGCAGTGATGATCCGACTCAAGGGCACGTTGGTGGCCAGGTTTGCAGGAATGGTTGAAAGGACTGTAGGTGCCAACGCAATGGGCGTGGCCGCCGTGGTGAAGGTCCAGACATAATTGCTGGCCAACGCTACTCCTGTAAGACCGGTCGCGCCCGTGGCTATCGTGGCCGTATATAAGGTGTGGTAGGCCAGGGGCGCTGACGGGGTGAACGTCGCGACACTGCCTGAGGGGGTGTAGGTAACTGTTCCGGTCACGGCGGTCGAACCCGGGCCTGCGAGAGTAAAGGTTGCCGCGTCGATGGTCGTAGCGGTCATCGCTTCACTGAAGGCTGCAAGGACAGCCTGGTTGACAGGTACGTTCGTGGCCAGGTTGACAGGCACAGTAGAGATGACGGTGGGCGGTGCGGCTGCTGGAAGTGTGATGAAGCTCCACACGTAGTTACTAGCCAGTGGAGTACCTGCCGTGTCTGCGGCTCCGGTTGTAATGGTGGCCGTGTAGAGGGTGTTCAAGGCCAGGTCAGAGGTCGGGGTAAATGTTGCAATACTTCCCGCGCAGGTGACGGCTCCTGCAATAGGAGTGGCGGCTGGGCCTCTAACGATGAAGGTAGTTGCCGGCGATGTAAGCGTCGTGCAGTTCAGCGGCTGGTTGAACGTTGCCGTAAGAGCTTGAGTTACTCGAACGCCGGTGGCGGCATTTACGGGAGTTGTCGATAGGACTAAGAGCGGCGGAGCTGCAGTAGTGAACGTCCACGAGTAACTGGTAACTAACCCAGTCCCAGCTAAATCCTGTGCGCCCGTTGTAATCGTAGCTTTGTAGAGCGTGCTGTAGGCAAGATTCGTGGCGGGTGTGAACGTCGCTATAAATCCAGAGGAATTATAGGTGATGGCGGCTGTTATGACTCCGCCAGGCCCTGTCAGAGTGAAAGTGGATGCGTTGATCGTAGCTGAACTCATCGCTTCATTGAAGGTGGCAGTTAGCGCCTGAGTTACAGGCACACCGGTAGCTCCATTTGCCGGAATGGTAGAAACGACGGTCGGCGGCGGAGTTGTTGTAGTAAATGTCCACGTGTAGTTTTGGGCTGTATCAATACCGAGCGTGTTTGCAGCTCCAGTTGTGATCGTGGCTGTGTAGACAGTGTTATAGCTGAGATTCGCGCTGGGGGTGAAGGTCGCAACCAGACCCGCGCTATAAGTTACAGACCCAGTTACAGGCCCACTGGCGCCTGTCAGCGTAAAAGTGGATGTGTTGATTGTAGCTGGCTTCATCGCCTGGCTGAAGGTTGCAGTCACGGCCTGATTGATCGCTACATTGGTGGCGCCAGGTGAAGGTGCTAGAGCACTCGCCGCCGGAGGGGCTGAAGCTACTGTTTCCTTACCGCAACCTGTCATTCCCACGAAAAGTAAAGCTGCCAGGAAACCCGTGATACTAAGCCTACGTGCGCGCATTTGCATTTAAATATCCTCACAGCTGATGCGCCAGATGAAGGATTGGAAGTGACCGTGCGTTCCTCAGATGGTTACCAACGGTACTTATATTGATACCACATACGCAGAAAGGGTTAGCCCAATGAAAAAAAAGAAGGAAATATAAATAGAGCAATAGTGCTCACTATGAGTTACTCGCACTCAGTTGATTTACAGCTAATTATTAGCTAAAAACGAGGATTTACCCGTAGTTTGCCTAACTTAATTAAAAGTTAGAGTGCTTAATTCAGGCCTAATGAGTACTGATATGTCGACCAGCGCCGAGAAATCTCAAGACCGATTACCGGCATGAAGCTCCGGAGCCATTATTTATCCGTGCTTCGTCTTTTCGGAAACGTCATTGCTGACCCAGCTCTCGCGACTATGTCGTGATTCCCTTGCGCCGGAGTTCAGCGGTTTGCTCAGTTTTTCTTTCAGGCCGACAGGGCTTGCGCCTCGTCGATGATTCTCAGGAAAATCCCGCGGTTCAGCGGGATTGAATAGAAAAAGTTGTCCCCATGCCTGGGCATCAACTGCTCCCCAAATCGTGGTGTCCGATACCCATCCGTCAGTAGGGTTGAAAATACCTTCCTTAGCGGGATGCAATCGTCCGAGTTTTCTTTAATAGTCACTTCAGCAGGATCGAGCGCGGAGGACAGATCAGAGAATCACGAACAACAGATCATCACTTCTGAAGCTCGTCAGCTTAACCCGCGATTGTGTAAGCATGTCGCTGTTTGAAAGGGGTCAAGGAAGCGGCGTGAGTGGAGCAGATCTCATCTGAGGTGCTTTTGCATGGACGATCCCCAGAAAACACGAAAAGAGTTTTCCCGCAGGACGCTGCTCAAGGGCGGAGCGATCGCTGCTGTTTCGGGCCTTAGCGGAATGTCCGAAGCGATCGCTCCCGCGGCGGCGGCCGACTCACCATTTGTTTCTCATGCGAACATCACCTTGGTAATCAATGGTGTCAGCCGTCGCGTTGAGGTTGAACCCCGCTCGACCCTGTTGGATGTTCTGCGCGAACGACTCTACCTCACTGGCACCAAGAAGGGTTGCAATCGCGGAGAATGCGGCGCTTGTACGATTCATCTTGACGGACGTCGAGTCAATGGGTGCCTGGTGCTCGCGATCGCAGCAGATGGAAAGAAAATCGAGACAATCGAAGGACTGGCCAACGGCGATCAGCTTCACCCCATGCAGCAGGCCTTTATCGATCAGGATGCTTTTCAGTGCGGGTACTGCACATCCGGACAGATCATGTCTGCGGTAGCGTGCGTGGCAGAGGGACACACTGGATCGAACTCCGAAATCCGGGAATGGATGAGCGGAAACATCTGCAGATGCTCTGCATATCCCCAGATTGTCGCCGCCGTTAACGCGGTGGCTAAGAGGAATGCTTGATGAAGAACTTCAGCTATGCAAGGCCGACTTCCATTCATCAAGCGATCGAGCTCGCAGCGACCTCCGACGTCACGATTCTCGCCGGGGGAACTGAACTCCTCAACTGGGCTCGCATTGGAATCGCAGAACCTTCCAAGCTCGTGGACATCACTGGGGTTGAAGGTCTCGAAGGGATCGAAGAACTGCCGAACGGCGTCGTCAGGATAGGCGCGCTCACCAAGTTGAACGATGTCGCGTTACACCCCGTCATCCGGAAGTCGTACCCTGTGTTGTCTACATCCATACTGAAAGCCGCCTCTGCGCAGATACGGAATCTCGCAACCATCGGAGGAAACCCCCTGCAGCGGGTACGTTGCCCCTATTTCCGCGCTGACGAGCCGACACCATGCAACAAGCGAACTCCGCGTAGCGGTTGTGCCGCACTGCATGGGCTGAATGAGAAGCATGCAATCTTCGGTTGGACAGAGGACTGCGTGGCTGTGCAGCCCTCAGATCCCGCTGCCGCCTTAGCGGCGCTCGACGCCGTCTTTGTCACGCAGAGCAGACAGGGCGGACGCAGAATCCCGGCGACAACGTTCCACACCCTCCCCAGCGAAAATCCGACGGCACACAACGTTCTACAGCAGGGCGAAGTCATCGCCTGGATTGAGTTAGGGGAAGCAGCGCCGAAGTCCGCTTACCTGAAGATTCGGGAGCGCGAGAGTTACGAATTTGCGACAGTCTCAGCGGCGGTTGCGCTTGAGATGGAAGGACCCGTGATTCACCGGGCTCGGATTGCGCTGGGCTCGGTCGCCATGCGGCCTTGGCGCCTGGTGGAGACAGAGGGGCGTCTTGCCGGACTGCGCAGCGATTCGCCGGAGATCATGCTTGCGGTGAAAGCCGGATTCGCTGACGCAAAGCCGCTCGCCATGAATCGGTACAAAATTCAGCTCGCTCAGAACACTGCGGTTCGCGCGATCGAAATGGCGGCGCAAGCATGAATCGAGGACTCGACAATGCCATCGCTCGCTTGGATGGCCCGGCGAAGGTCTCCGGCAAAGCCCTTTACGCCGGCGATCAGTTTCAGCCTTCGCAACTCTATGCGGTCCTCGTTACTGCTTCTATTCCTTGCGGACGCGTGGAGGCGGTTTCGAGTGTTTCGGCTTTGGCAACACCGGGTGTGGTGCGCGTGCTCACCGCGGCTGACATGCCGCGCGTCCATTCCGCGCTGCGGCAGATCACAGTCCCACCTTTGGCAAGCCGTTTTGTACCGATGCAGGAGAACGAAATCGTGCACGAGGGGCAGCCCGTAGCCATCGTGCTGGCGGAGACGCTGGAAGCGGCGGAGGAGGGCGCCAAGCTGGTTCAGGTTCGCTACACGAGGTCCGAATTCTCCATCGCGGATGCGTCCATTCCTGAGGACGCGATTCCGGAGAAAGGTAACTATTCAAAGGCGGGACCTCTAGCATTTGCGAAGGGTGACGCGGGCATGGCATACGCCGCGGCATCGATTAAATTGACCGCAACCTATACCCAACCTTCGCGCCATGCCAACCCGATGGAGCCATCTGCGATTCTAGCTGTCTGGAACGCGGATAAGCTCACGGTCTATGACTCTGTCCAGCATCTGCCCGCCGTTCAGAATGTACTTGCGGCGGTGTTTGGCTTACCTCCAACGAACGTCCGCGTGGTCTCGCCGCATACCGGAGGGGGTTTCGGTGCCAAGGCTTTCGTATGGTCTCACGAAATCCTCGCATGTATGGCGGCCAAAGTCGTTGAAAGGCCCGTAAAGCTAGTACTGAATCGTCAGAACATGTATAGCGTAGCCGGTCCCCAGCCCCAACTCACGCAAGAGGTTTCCCTCGGCGCGAATGGAGAGGGAAGGCTGCAAAGCATGGAACACAAGGTGTCGAACGTCACTGGTAAAACGGACGATTATGTCGAGTTCGCGACAGCCTCTTCGCGCGCGTTCTATGCCTGTGACCATATCAAGATCAGTCAACAAGTCCGGCGCGGCAACATGGTCCTTCCTACATTCATGAGATCGCCGTGGGATGGACCCGGCTCGTGGGGACTTGGAGCTGCTATGGACGAGCTCGCCAGGACATTGAAGATCGACCCGCTAGATCTCCGGCTCAAAAATTATGCTGAGGTCGAACCTGAAAGCGGGAAGCCTTGGTCCTCGAAGAAGCTGAGGGAAGCCTACAGCCTTGGGGCAGAACGCTTTGAGTGGAGAACGCGCCCCCGGGGTGGAACTCGCGATGGGCATTGGAGGATCGGATGCGGCATGGCTGACTGCAGCCAGGGGCAGGCCCGCTTCCACTCCACGGCCCGTGTCCGCATGCGGTCTGACGGAACAGCCCAGATCGAATCCAGCTTCTGCGACATTGGAACCGGGCCCGCGACGATCTTCCCGCAGATTGCTGCGGAGGTGCTTGGCTTGAATCCGCAGCGAGTCAAGGTACTGGCTGGCGATACGAATTTGCCTTATTCCGGTCCCACCTATGGTTCGGGCACAACGATCAGCACGGGCGCAGCCGTTCAACTTGCAGCGAAGCGGATCCGCGAACAGCTGGCTCGGCTCGCGGGATGGCCGTCATCGGACATTGAATTGCGCAACGGACGAGTGTTGCTCGGCAAAGAATCGCGTTCGATCGAAGAATTGCTAAAAGGCGCTGGCCTTTCAGAGATCGCTTCAGACGGTGCCTTCGATCTTCCGAATGGCGCGTTTGTGGATATGGGGAGTCCGCAGTACCCGGCACGAACCTTTGGTGCGATCTTCGTGGAAGTCGGTGTCGATGCCGAACTCGGTTTGTTGCGGCTCCGTCGAGCGACCGGGGTCTATAGCGCCGGGAGAATCATCAACCCGAGAACGGCACGGTCGCAAATGATCGGAGGCATCGTCTGGGGATGGGGCATGGCTGCGATGGAAGCCAGCTGGTTCGAACCAACACTGGGGCGCTGGTACTCGAAGGACCTTGCTGGCGTGCCTCTTCCTGTAAATGCGGATATCCCGCCGGAGATCGATGTCGCCTTCGTCGATGAATTTGATTCCAATGCCGGTCCCACTGGTGCGAAGGGGATCGGTGAGTTGGGAGCGACTGGGGTGGCTGCGGCTGTGGCGAATGCGGTTTTCGACGCCATTGGACTCCGAGTTCGCGATCTCCCCATAACGCCATCGAAGCTGTTAGGCGCATAGGCGGCGAAACGCGCACCCCTGAGCTCATCGGGTCCCGCCTGGTCGACGGTTCCGCTTATCCTCCAAAACCCTTCGCCGTCGCTGAAGGTCATGGCTCCGAGGCAGAGGGTTGATGTCGGAGATCAAGCGAGCGTCGCTCGACCAATCGTGCTGGATCGGGTAGGGAACTGCTCGCCTAAACTAGCCGACAAATTGTGTTGGAGCCTATGATGATCCGAGGAGCTCCATTGCCCATCACACCGACTTTTCCTGGCGTTTATGTTGGAGAAATTCCAAGTGGTTTGCACACCATCACACCGGTTGCAACCAGCATTGCTGCGTTCGTTGGCCGGGCTCCTATGGGACCGGTCGATGAAGCGCTTGCGATTTCTAGCTTCGGCGACTTCACCCGGCTCTATGGCGGCCTCTCTTTGGACTATCCAATGAGCTATGCCGTTCAGCAGTTTTTTGAGAATGGCGGATCGGAAGCGGTGATCGCGCGCCTCTTCGAACCAGTCGATGAAACACGCAACGGCTACGCCCAGCTCCACTTTCCGCCTTCGTCGCCTATGCAGCCAGATTGCCGGGAACTCTGCCAGCCAGGCACGGTCGGCGACGAGATCTTCGCGCCGTCGCTGCACTTGGTTGCCGCGAGCCCGGGCACATGGGGCAATCGCCTTTATGCCGCGGTCGATGTCGACGGCATTACCGACGTTTCAGTCAAGCAGTTTCTGCAAGGCGACATCGTTAGGGAAGACCTCTTCAACCTGAGCCTCACCTTGACCGACCCACGCGGCAGGCAGGTGTCGCAGGAACGCTACATGAACCTGACGGTAAAGCAGACAGGCCTCGCGAAGGATTCTCCGAACCGGCTGGACCGTGTGCTCGCCAGTTCGAAACTCTGCCGCGTCTCCAGGCTGCCCAACTCGCCGCCTGTGGGTGCCGTGATGGGCAAAGGCGGCGACGACGGCGACTTCCTTCAGCCGCAGACCTATCTGGGCGACGCGCTCAAGAACACCGGCATCTATCTGCTGAATGCGGTGTCGTTCAACCTGCTCTGCATTCCGCCTGACCGGCGGATTTCCGACGACATGCCTTTGGCGCAGCAGGATCTTGATCCGAAGGTGCGCAATGCGGCGGCCCGCTACTCTGTGGAGAAGCGCGCCATCTACATAGTGGATCCGCCCGCGGCCTGGGAACAACTGGCTGCCGATGGACGCATTGCTGACATCAAGCTTGAAGACCTCGGCATTACCGGCAAGAACCAAGCCGGCATCGCAGTGGGGCGCAACGCCGCGGTCTACTTTCCGCGGTTCATCGGCGAAGACGTTTTGAGGGAGGGGCGTCCCGCGGTGTTCGCGCCGTGCGGCGCCATCGCTGGCATTATCGCAGCGACCGATGCTGCTTGCGGCGTATGGAAGGCGCCGGCCGGCGCAGATGCCGGGCTAGCTGGCGTGACTTCGCTCAACGTCACCCTGAGCGACCCGCAGCAGGGCGAGCTCAACCCTCTCGGTGTCAACTGCCTGCGCACGTTCCCGGTCATCGGCACGGTGATCTGGGGCTCCCGCACGCTGCAAGGCGCCGACCAGTTCGAGGACGACTATAAGTACCTGCCCGTGCGGCGGCTCATGCTCTTCATCGAAGACAGTTTGTATCGCGGAACACAGTGGGCTGCCTTCGAGCGGAACGATGAATCGCTCTGGTCCTCGCTGCGGTTGGCCGGCAATAGCTTCATGGCTGAGCTGGCGCGGCAGGGAGCCTTCTACAACTACCTCGTGACCTGCGATGCAACCACCACCACGCCCACCGACATCGCCAATGGCATCGTGAATATTGTGATCCAAATTGCTCCGGTCATGCCGGCGGAATTTGTCGCAATTCAGATTCGGCAGACCGCAATGATCGCCGCGAGCCACGCGGAGGATCGGGCTGTCGCGCTTGATGACGGCGGCCAGAGTGCTCATTAAATAAGCCTTGCATGCGTTTTCAGGGTTAGTCACGAGAAACGCCGATGGCGATGCCGAATTGCTGGCGGAAAGATTGTCTTCGTTTTCGATGAGGAATGCCTATTCGCAGTTGCTTGCCAGGAACTTCCACAGAGATTTCGAAGCCGAGCGCGCCTGCATCTCAAAGCGGCGACCCGTGATTGCCCCGTCTTGCGGGAATAGTGATTGTGTTGTTGAAATAGACCGGCAGCACCGAGGCTTCGGGCTTCGCCCAATCGTCGGAAATTGGGCTCGACCTCATGAGCCTCATCTTTATTTCGCGACGACCGCAGCATCGATCTGCTCTGCGGTCTGACCCAGCCCAAGCTTGATGGCGCGTCGCTCTGCGTCGGGTTTGAGAATATCTGCTTCATCGAAGGCTCCATTGGCCTGAATGATTCGCGCGATGCATCCGGTCCATCCAGTCTGGTGACTCGCGCCAACGCCTGCGCCGGTATCGCCATGGAAGTACTCATAGAAGAGGACATTTTCCCGCCAGTACGGATCTGTCTGGAACTTCTCCGCGCCTCCGTAGACGGGCCGTCTGCCAGAACTATCTTTGACGAACGTACCGATGAGCCGGTCTCCTAATTCCTTGGCTACCTGGAACAGGGTCATTCGTTTCCCCGAACCGGTCGGGCACTCAATCGTGAAGGTATCTCCGTAGTAGGCGCCAAGCCGCATCAGCGCGGTGAAAAGCAGGAAGTTTACCGGCATCCATACCGGCCCTCTCCAATTCGAGTTGCCTCCGAACATCCCACTGTCGGAGTCCCCTGGAAGATATCCGACCGAATACCTCTGTCCCTCTATCTCAAACTCAAACGGATGCTCGCGGTGATGGAGCGACAGAGCCCGAATTCCATGTGGACCAAAGAATTCGTTCTCATCCAGCATGCTCGTGAGAATCCTCCGCAACTTGTCCTCGTTCACGGTGGAAAGGAGTCGCCTTCCGGCTACGCCCGGTGTCGCCGGCATGTGCAGATTAGCCGCCAGCTCCGGATGCCTGGCCATAAAGAGTCCGGCACTCTTGGCAAAGTTAGGCAGCTTGGACATGATGTCGCTCTCAAAGATGGCGACCGCTGTGAGTGGCAGCAAACCAACCATCGAGCGCACTTTCAGGCGAAACGCGTCGCCATCCGGCATCCGCAGCACGTCATAGAAGAAGCCATCCTCCTCATCCCACATGGTGTCCTGCGCCTTACCCATCCGATCCATAGCTCCGGCAATCCACATCGTATGCTCGAAGAACTTGCCGACGAACTCTTCAAAGACGGAATAATGCAGCGCCAACTCCACGGCGATGCGCAACATCTGCTGGCTGAAAAAGACCATCCATGCCGTTCCGTCCGCTTGTTCGAGGTAACCACCGCCTGGTAATGGCGCGCTGCGGTCGAATACCCCGATATTGTCGAGGCCCAGAAATCCGCCTTCGAAAAGATTGTTTCCTGAGCGGTCCTTTCGGTTCAGCCACCAGGTAAAATTCACCAGCAGTTTGGAGAAGGCATACGTGAGGAATTGCAGGTCGCCTTTGCCGTTATTCCGCTCCTTGTCACTCATGTAAATCTGCATGGTGGCGTAGGCGTGCACCGGGGGATTGGTATCTCCGAAATTCCACTCGTAGGCTGGAACCTGCCCATTGGGGTGTTGATAGTCATTGCGAAGGATCAGCATGAGTTGATCCTTCGCGAAGTCAGGATCTACTGCCTGGAATGCAAGCATATGGAACGCCAGATCCCATGCCGCGTACCAGGGATACTCCCACTTATCCGGCATCGAGATGATGTCGTTGTTATACATATGGAACCATTCGCCGTTGCGCACCCTGTGCCTGAGGGCAGGAGGAGTTGCCGGCCCCACTTGGTGCTCTCTCAGCCAGACATTCAGGTCGTAGTAGAAATACTGTTTACTCCAGAGCATCCCGGCCAACGCCTGGCGCAGCACCATCGCGCGGTCGGGGTCGGCCTTAACTTTTGCCGGCGTGATGCTGTCGTAGAACTCGTCCGCGTCTTTCAGCCGCGCGGCGAACACATCGTCGAAGCTCTGAAACGGGGTTGTCTCGTGGCCGGCGGCGACCCGCCCTAGATGCAGACGCACAACTTCCGTCTTTCCCGCAGCAACATTCAGCGTGTAATGAGGTGCCGCCTTAGTTCCTTCCATTGCAGGATTGACCGCCTCATTCTTTCCCTGTACCAGGAGCGTGTGAAACGCGTCCTTTACATAAGGCGACGCGTTGTTCGTTCCAAATAGTTTTTGGTTGTTATTCTCATTTTCCGTGAAGACCAGCGGCACATTCCCTTCGCAGTACAAGGCGTAGTCCGCCAAAGACTCCTGAAAGAGCGGGTCGGTATGATGGGCCGAGATCACCCCGAACCCAACTTGTCTCGTTCCCTTCAGTTGGGGCTTGCTGCCTGCGTCAGACCACATCCATGTGTTGCGAAACCACAGGGTAGGCAACATGTGGAGGGTTGCTGGCTCCGGTCCGCGGTTGGAGACGCTGATCTTAATTTCAATGTTCTCCGCATCAGCTTTCGCGTACTCGACGAACACGTCAAAGTAGCGATCTTCATTGAAGATTCCAGTATCCAGCAATTCGTACTCAGGCGCGCCTCGACCCCGCTCCCGGTTAGTCTTCACCAGATTGTCATAGGGATACGCAGCGTGCGGATACTTGTACAGGTACTTCATGTACGAGTGAGTCGGGGTGCTGTCGAGGTAGAAGTAATACTCCTTCACATCCTCGCCGTGGTTACCCTCGCTGTTGGTAAGGCCGAACAGCCGCTCCTTGAGGATAGGGTCTTTCTCGTTCCATAGGGCGATCGCAAAGCACAAGATCTGGTGCTCGTCGCTGATTCCCGCGAGCCCATCCTCACCCCACCGATAGGCCCGCGACCTCGCCTGATCGTGAGTGAAATAATCCCAGGCATCGCCATTGGCGCTGTAGTCCTCACGCACGGTCCCCCACTGCCGTTCGCTCAGGTAGGGTCCCCACTTCTTCCATGGGGCAATGTGTTCTCTGGCTTCTTTGAGTCTGGTTTGTTCTTCCACCTGTGCCATGGTTGCCTCCGCGGTGTCCGCTCGACAAACAACACGCGCTGGGCGTGTATCAAATACATGTTAGATCTAAGAGGTTACTCCTCGATTATCCTCGCGGTTGTCGGCGTTGCGGTGCACTTTCTTGTCTAGAAGCTCGGAGGTGGGGAGGTGATTCCTACCCGAGAACCGGTGTGAGGAAAGCGACGATTGCCTTCACGTTGCGGCCCCGTCTTCGTTGATGGAGACTTTGATCGATTCTGAAAGAACTTAGTTCTTCTTGAGCCGTGCGATGCAGCGGAACCCGATATGACCCATGCTGGTATCGATCATCTGTGGCTGCCGTGCCGCAGGTCGATAACGCAAGCAGTAGTTGGGCGCGCAGAGGTGCGATCCGCCTTTGACCACTTTCCGCGGAATTCGGAACTGCGCCTGATTCGCGTCGAAGCTTTTCTCGGGAGAGGCAATGCGGGGATTGGATGTAGGTCCGCAGCATTTCTTCATCTCGTCACTGAGACGCGGGACAAACCAATCGCTGGTCCATTCCCAAACATTCCCGGCCATGTCATGCAAGCCGTAACCGTTTGGCGGGAACGACCCGACCGGCGAAGTCCCTTCGTAGCCGTCGTGGAGCAGATTCTGCCAGGGAAACTCGCCTTGCCATGTGTTGGCCAACGCTTTGCCGTCCGGGAAATCCTCATCGCCCCAGGTAAACTTCTTTCCCTCAAGACCGCCGCGAGAAGCAAACTCCCATTCTGCTTCAGTCGGCAATTCTTTCCCTGCCCACGTTGCGAAGGCTTCGGCGTCCTCGTACGAGACGTGGACAACAGGATGTTGCGAACGGCCTTCGAGTGAGGACTGCGGCCCTAGCGGATGGTGCCAACTCGTTCCCGGGGACCAGCTCCACCAGTTGACGTAATTCTTCAGATCGACCGGGCGGTCGGTTTTGCGGAATAACATTGATCCGGGCACTAGATTTTCAACTGGCGCGCCAGGAAAGTCTGCAGGGTTGAGTGGGCGCTCGGCGAGCGTTACATACCCGGTCGCATTCACAAAGGCTGCGAACTGATCATTGGTGACTTCGTAGCTGTCCATCCAGAATCCATCCACGCTCACCTCGTGGACTGGCGCCTCTTCACGATAGAAAGCTTCGGAACCCATGGCGAACGTTCCGCCAGGTATCCAGACCATGCCGGGATGCTCGGCGCCATTCTGCAGATTGGATGCCTGATGAAGATCCTTGTGAATCTGCGGTTCCATAGTACCTCCGTCGCCAGCATAGACACGTTGGGTTTGTCCTATCCGACCCTCAAATGAAATCGCAGCGCCGGACCGTCAGCCTACTTCCTGGGAGGCGGCGGCCTCGGAATCAGGAAGGTCCACGCGGCGCCGAATACAATGGTGTCTCCCTGGTAGTGAGCGTACACCTTGTACTCATCGTAGTACTTGAAGAATGCGGTGATGTGTTTTGCCGCGGGGATGTAGTTCACCGCTACGCCAAAGCATCTTCTGAAAGTGCTGCGCGAGCGAACAGGCGGTCGTTCCCGTTCGGGGTAAGGCTCCACGATGCCCGTTCCTGAGTACGACGTCCAACCAATACTTTGGTATGGACCGATACCTTCGTCCAATGGATTCGTCGTCGCGCTTCTGTGAACCTTGCCTTGAGGAGTCACTCGGTCTGAAGTAGCAAGGAGCACCTGATGGATGGCACAAATAGACTGAAAGAGAACACGCGCGCCGCAGCGCCTGTCGCGTCGAATTCGCTCAGTGTCAATGTGTTTACCGCCCCAGGAAAGCCTATGGCCGGCGACCGGCCAAAACCCTTCGGCGAAGCGCTGGGCTTTGACCCAATCACGTCGACTTTGATCTTCGGCGAGTACGACGCGGTGTTGGTAGACGCGATGACGACGGTGGCTGAGGCGGAGGCGCTCGCGGATTGGATTGCGCTGCACAACCGGAACCTGGAAACCATCTATATAACGCACGGCCATTTCGACCACTTCTACGGTCTGAGCATTCTGCTCGACCGTTTCCCGGGCGCTCGGGCGATCGCAACGCCCAAAACGGTGAACGCCATGCAGATGTCGTTCACTCCTCCAGTGGAGCGGTTAGCCCGCCGGTTGTTTCCTGGGCAGATCGCCACGAAATTGGTTCCACCTCAGCCGTACGAGCACGACACATTCACTCTCGAGGGCGAGGAATTGCGCATCCTCGAGCAGGGCCACACGGATAGTGCCGATACGACGTCTTTATACGTTCCATCGATCGGACTGGTTGTCGCTGGCGACGTGGTGTACAACCAATGCCGCATCTACGTTGGCGACACCACCCCGGAGAGCCGCAAGAATTGGATCGCAGCGCTGGACAGGTTAGCAGCGCTGAATCCGGCGATGGTCGTCGCCGGTCACAAGAAGCCCGGCGCGCCCGATTCTCCCTCGACGATCCAGGAAACCAAGCATTACCTGCAGGACTTCGATCGGTTGCAGAAGACGGCGACGTCCGAGCAGGATCTGTTCGATCAGATGACAGAGCTATACCCGCATTGGGTCGCCAATCAGGCGTGGTTGATGTTCGGATTCCCGATGGGATAACCCACATTAACCGCGACGGCCCACACTTACGCGCTTCGGGAAACAGTGGGGACAAACGGAACGCTTCGCAATTTCAAGGATGGGATATGCCGTTTGTCCCCGGTCTTAGTTTCGATTTCAGAGAGGAGAAGGGAATGACAACGAAAGGAAAAATCCTGGTACTGATCTCGAGCGGTCGCGGCTTGCCCTTGAAGGATGGCAAGATTTATGCCGGGGCCGGCTACTACCTCAACGAACTGAACGTTCCGGTTCGCGCCCTGATGAAGGAGGGCTACGAAATCACCTTCGCCAACCCCACAGGCAACACGCCCCAAGTGGATGTCCATTCAGAGGTCGCCGATTTTTTCGGTGGGGACGCGGCGAAGCTTCAGGACTATCTGTTGTTCCGCGATGGCCTCCTGGGGCTTAGAGATCCAGTTCGCATCAAGGATGTCGTCGCGTCGGGCCTGGATCAATATGACGCTGTCTTCGTGCCCGGCGGCCATGGCCCGATGATCGATCTGCTCGATGATCCCAATGCCGGCCTCGTGATGAGGCACTTTCACGAGACGTCCAAGCCTACGGCGGTGCTCTGCCATGGCCCGATTTCACTGCTCTCGGCTCTTCCGAATTCGTGGGAGTTCGTCGCAGCGCTGGCAGGCGGAGACGTAGCTGGAGCGCACGCCAAGGCTCAAGGCTGGATCTACGCCGGATACAAGATGACGATCTTTTCGACGGCGGAAGAGCAGCAGCGGGAGCCGCTTGAGATTGGTGGTAAGGTTCTGTTCTACCCGGACTTTGCCTTGCAAACGGCGGGCGGTGACGTGAGTGTGGTTGCTCCATGGGGGAGCTACGCCCTTCAAGATCGAGAGTTGATCTCGGGTCAGAACCCGTTCTCTGATGAAGCAGTTCTGAAACTTCTTCTAGCTGCACTCAGCGCGAAGAAGAAGTGAGTCGGGAAGTGGGAGCTGGTTCGGTGGTATCCACGGTCGGTAAGTCTATCCGGATTGGAGTCGTCCATGAGCAGCGTACAGATCGATCAAAAGAGCTATGAAATGCCCCCGAAGGAGGGGATCAGCGTAGCGTGTTTTCTTACCGTGAAGGACCTCGAGCGATCGGCCCGCTACTACGAAAAGGTTTTTGGCGCTCGCATTTTGACCATGGGCGACGGCAACGCGCCACCGTACCTTCAGCTCGCGAATATTTGGATGATTCTGAACGTGGGGGGCGGCCCGACTCCGGACAAGCCGACGGTGTCGCTCAGCGTTCCTGACCCGAATCACATCAGCAGCTTTATGAATTTCCGGGTTGCGGATATTCAAGCTTGCTATGAGCTATGGAAGAGTCGAGGGGCTGAGTTCCTCACGGAGCCGATTCCCAAGTATGGCGAGATACGCTGCTACATCCGTGATCCCGACGGTTACATCATCGAGGTTGGTCAAAGCACAGATTTGACGTACGGTTGATCGGAGTGCCGTTCATTTCACTTTAGTGGTCCTGCTCCAAATTATTTTGTGGGTCCAATTAGGGCTCCCGATGTCCCGGGTATCTTCAGGTGTTCAAGTGATTGATGCCGGACGCGTCGGTGACGGCGAAGGCTGAGACTGTCCATCGAGTTATTCGTCTAGGCCAGTGCTTGAGGTATAGCTTCTTCCCAACGGCCTTGTGCCTTCAAGATTAGCTCTACCACTTCTCGGGCGGCTCCACGTCCACCAGGCCGCCGTGTCGTGAGGTGACAGACCTCCTTCAGTTCAGGCGCCCCGTCGGCCACGCAAACTGCCAGTCCTACCCGGAGCGCTACTGGAACATCGGGAAGATCATCTCCCAAATATGCAACTTCTTCGGGGAGGACGGCGGTCTTCTGCAGGCAATCCTCGAAGGCTGCAAGTTTTCTTGCCTGTCCCAGGTAGACAAAGTCAACCTTTAGCTCAGCGGCGCGTTTGGACACCGCTGGTGAGGAACGGCCAGTAATAAAGCCGGTTTTGATCCCCATCGTATGTGCGAGGGACAGCCCCTGACCGTCGTGTGCGTCGAAGACCTTCATCTCCCTGACCACAGGGTCTGGCCCTTCCGTTGTCGTTGACGAGATCAGACAGACGCCACCGTCGGTTAGCGTTCCATCAACATCCATCAGGAGCAGCTTGATCTTGCGCGCGCGGGACAATACATCCGGGGAGGCGAGTTCCATAGGCATTCGGGAAAGCTCCAGCACTGGAATGGGTACTCTCGTTTGATGCCCAACGCGGATTACGAGGATATTAAGGTTTTGTCGAAACAGATCATCCGAAACTGTTTCGGCGCATCCCATAAGGTGGACGAGGACAATATTGATTGCGTTGGAGGGAACACATGCCAGGGGAGAAGCAACAGTCTTCAGCGATACGGGGCGGCGAGCAGCAAAAGACGGATGCGCCGACGCACGAAACTCGCACTGGTACAAGCGCCGCAGAGATCGCGGTTTCGTTCCGCAATCACATGACCCATAGCGTCGGCAGGCCGTTGGAGTCGTCCAACCTGATTGATAAATATCATGCGGCTGCGATCACCGTTCGCGATCGTTTAATGGATCAATGGCTTGAAACAATCGAGACTTACAAACAGGGAGACGTCCGCGTTCTTGCGTATCTGAGCGCTGAGTACCTACTAGGGCCTCATCTACAAAACGATTTGTTGAATCTGGATATAACGCAACCAACCGAGCAGGCGCTCGAAAGCCTGGGGCTCGATCTCAGCATTATCGCCAGCGAGGAGCCTGAGCCTGGTCTCGGCAATGGTGGCTTGGGTCGACTGGCTGCTTGCTTTCTCGATTCGCTCTCCACGCTGGACGTGCCGGTGATTGGCTACGGCCTGCGTTATGAGTTCGGAATCTTCCGTCAGGAGATCGTAGATGGCTGGCAGGTAGAGAAATCCGACAAATGGCTGCAATTCGGCAATCCGTGGGAGATTCCCGCGTCCAATTCTTACGAAGTCGGTTTCTCCGGACACACCGAGACCTATACCGATGGGAGGGGCGCGATCCGTCACAGATGGGTGCCTGGCTACAAGGTAAAGGGAATTCCATTCGATACGCCGATACCGGGTTATAACACGCGCACGGTTAACCGCCTGAGATTGTGGAAGTCCGAAGCTGTCGATGCTTTTGACTTGAGCGTATTCAACAGTGGTGACTATGCCGGCGCCGTGCGCGCCAAGATGGAGTCCGAGACAATCAGCAAGGTGCTGTATCCACCGGACGAGAAAGAGGAGGGCAAGCGCCTGAGGCTGACACAACAGTTTTTCTTTACGTCGTGCAGCTTGCAGGACATGGTGCAACTGCACCTGGCCTTCGGAAAGCCACTCGCAGAGTTCGATAAGAAATGGACGGTGCAGCTGAATGATACGCACCCTTCTATCGGCATCCCGGAACTCATGCGCCTGTTGATGGATGAACACGAGATGGGATGGGAAGATGCATGGCGGGTGACGCAGTCTACATTTGGTTATACCAATCACACGCTTCTTCCTGAAGCGCTGGAGCGGTGGTCCCTGGAGTTATTTGGGAGTTTGCTGCCGAGACATCTGGAGATCGTCTACGAAATTAATCGCAGATTTCTGGATGATATGCGCTTTCGCTTTCCCAATGATGACGCGCGGATGCGACGCATGAGCATCATCGGGGAAGACGGCGTGCGCAGCGTGCAGATGGCACACCTGGCGGTTGTGGGGAGCAAGGCCGTCAATGGCGTGGCGGAACTGCATACAGAGCTGCTGGAAAAAACGACTCTGCACGACTATTACGAGGCTTTCCCGGAGCGTTTCAGCAACAAGACAAATGGGGTCACGCCCCGGCGATGGTTGATGCTCTCCAACCCCGAGCTCACGGGTTTGATCAACGAGACTATCGGCACGGGCTGGCACAAGGATCTATACGGCTTGAAGTTGCTCGAACCCTTCGCCACGGACAAAGGCTTTCTGGATCGCTGGCGGAAGACGCAGGAGGCCTCAAAGGGCAGGCTCGCCGCATACATCAAGGAGACGATGTCCATCGATGTGGACCCGACCTCGATGTTTGATGTGCAAGTAAAGCGGCTGCACGAGTACAAGCGCCAACACTTGAATGCGCTGCACATCCTCTCGCTGTATTGCCAGATTAAGAGCGGCATGATCAAGGGTTTAACGCCGCGCACATTCCTCTTTGGGGGGAAGGCCGCGCCGAGTTATACGATGGCGAAGCTCATCATCAAATTGATATGTCAGGTGGGAGAGCTGGTGAACAACGATCCCCAGGTGAAGGATTTGTTGAAGGTCATCTTCGTTCCGAATTACTCGGTTTCGCTGGGGCAGCGCATCTATCCTGCTGCCGATCTCTCCGAGCAGATCTCCACGGCCGGCTTCGAGGCAAGCGGCACCGGCTGCATGAAGTTCATGATGAATGGGGCGGTCGCCATCGGCACGCTGGACGGTGCGAACATTGAGATCCGAAAAGAGGCTGGTGAAGAGAACTTTTTCCTCTTCGGGCTGACTGCACCGGAGATCAGCGATCTGCAACGTGCGGGCTACAACCCGCGCAGCTACTATGAGAAGAGCCCGCTGCTTCGTGAGGTGTTGGACGACTTGCGGGATGGAAGGTTTTCAAACGGTGATCGGGGATTATTCGCCCCGCTTGTGAATGACCTCATGAATTCCGACCGCTATTTTGTTCTCGCTGACTTCGATGCTTATGCCGCGGCGCAGCGAGAAGCTGGCAACGCGTATGGTGATGCTGCACATTGGGGCACGATGTCACTCCTGAATACGGCACGCTCAGGCAAGTTCTCGTCCGATCGTACGATCCGCCAATACTGTGAGGACATTTGGAAGCTACCGGTCCCCAGCCGCTGACCTCGCGGTACAGAGTTTCTCACTTCAGCAGCACACAGTGTCCACCGTCTGTGGAGGCGATCAGCAGATTCATCAGGATGATCATCAGGTCGTAGTGCCAGCCGTAGGTGTTCTTTCCCCAAAATCCGGTGTGCCAGGAGAAGATTTTCTTGCTGATCGCTCCCAGCATGAGGGCGATGAGTCCGAATGCTGCGAGTTGCGTGAGTACGCCAAAGGCGACTCCCAGGGCACCGGCGACCTCGGCAATTCCGAGAAAGATGGTGAAGCCTTTCGACATCTCGATGCTCTTGGAGCGCGTCTCTGGATCCTTCAGATGGCTGTAGCCGCTGGTAATGAAAACGAGACCCACCATAAGGCGAAGCAGGAGCAGGTTGAGGTCGGTGAAGCGGGCGAGTTGCGGGAACATTGTGATGATCTCCTGAGCTTTGGCTGGCGATCCTGGGCTTGGCTTCGATCAGCGGCATCTTGATTAGAACTGAACCGAGATTTCGAATCTATTGGACGAACGTATCGGCCTCACCAAAATGTTAAACGGGTGAATGGGCGCGGCGCAGTGCTCACCCTGTTCCCACAGGCACTACGAAGGTATCGCCAATACCATCGTCCAATTGATCCGTTGGATCACATTGGAGTGTAATCGATCCATTGCGGCCAACGGATCGGACGAACTGCGCAAAACAAGTCTGCGCGGACCTTCGACCAGGAAGTCTGATGCGGTCGCACGGCTGACACCCGCACAAGGGCAAACACGATTCGAGGTGAATGATGAAAGCAATTGTTGTCCACCAATATGGCGGTCCGGAAGTACTGAAGTACGAGGATTACCCGGATCCGGTAGCGGGCCAGGGCGAAGTGCTGGTACGTGTGGCCGCCGCGAGCGTGAATCCGATCGATTACAAACGACGTGCCGGGTTGACGAAAGACTTTTACCCCATCCAGTTCCCGGGGCTAATCGGAGTTGATGTCGCGGGGACCGTGGTCAACCTTGGACCGGGAGTGGAGGGTTTTTCTGTCGGCGACCGGGTGTTCGCTATGGCAGACAATACTTACGCAGAGCTTTGTGTCGTGAAAGCAGCGGTCTTGGCGAAGATCCCTAAAGGGCTTGATTTGATCGAGGCGGCGGCGTTGCCGCTGGTGACGACGACCGGCAACCAACTTCTTTCCGCTACTGACATCCAAGCGAACCAGACGGTCCTGGTCTTGGGTGCTGCGGGAAATGTTGGTCGCTCGGCGGTATTCACTGCTAAGGCTCGGGGGGCGACTGTGATCGCGGGTGTGTTAAAGAGGCAGATCGATGAGGCGAAGACCGTCGGTGCGGATCAAGTGGTTGCAACCGACGATGACGCCGCCATCGCAAGCCTTCCGCCGCTCGATGCGGTTGCGGATACGGTTGGCCGAAGTACCGCCGAAGAGCTGATGGCAAAGATTAGGCCTGGAGGGGTGTTCGCTTCGGTTATCGGGGCTCCGCAGAACGCCGCGAAATACCCATCGGTAAAGGTCGTATTCGTGTTCTCGAAATTTGACGGGAAGACTCTCGAGTTCATGGCCGAAGCGGTGCGAGATGGCAAGCTGGTGATTCCGATTAGTGAGAAGCTTCCACTTAGTGAAGCCGCGGAGGCACAGGCAGCAGCAGAAAAGGGCGCAACCGGTAAAATATTGCTGGTGATTTGAACTCTTGCCGACCATGCAGGTCTATGGAGAGATTAGATGAAGAACGACCGCCGTGGAGTTAATCTGGCGTCGAGGCCGAGTGGCAACGGATGTGTGGAGTGTCTAGCATCGTCCACGGGTTGGTGGTTTCATCCCCGCCGGTGCGCCGAATGTGGGCACATCGGATGCTGTGACAGCTCCCCGAGCCAGCATGCGTCAAAGCATGCGGATGCGACTGGGCATCCGATCATATCCAGCTTTGAGCCCGGCGAGGACTGGTTTTTCGACTATGAGAAGGGGACGATGATAAGCGGAGTTGGGTTGCTTCCGCCGCACGCGCATCCAGAAAGTCAGCCGACACCTGGGCCAGCGGGAAAGGTGCCGGCCAACTGGGAGTCGCTCCTCCACTAAATGCCCGGCCGGGGCGCCTATCTTGAGGCCGGATTTCCGTTTGAGTATCTGCGCCGATCCGCGCCGTCCACCAAGTAGCCAGATGCCGTCACTCGTAAAACGCGGGTAGCTTTTTCTGGGCATCGCTTTGGGCCTGGTCGTGATTGATCCATAGCTGCGCATGTTCTTTTGTGAGGATTGCCGCTATCTTGTCCATGGACTGGAGCGATGCCTGCTTGTTCCAATTGTTGGAAGGGACATAGCGATGATCGAAGCTGGTTTGAAAATGCGCAACATCTCCGCTAAGAATCACTGGTCCGGTTTTGGGCAGTCGAACGAGCAAAGATTGGTGGCCCGGCGTGTGTCCGGGTGTCGAAAGCAGAACGAGGCTTCCGTCGCCAAAGATATCGTAGTCGCCATCGATGAACTTTACCGGATGCTTCGTGTTGAAGGCGACGGTATCCTGCCGGCTGCCAGCCCATTCGTACTCGACGCGTTGCACCAGCATTAGCGTGTTGGGAAACATTTCGATGTTTCCAGCGTGGTCCGGGTGGCTATGGGACACTGCCATCAGTCTTATATCAGAGGGCTTCACATGTATCTCTTCGAGTTGGGCTGCCAGCGTTATTGGCTTGCGCCAGATGGGGCCGGTGCCGGGCCCCCACTCATGCAGGACTAGTTCATGATTCGGCAATTTCGCTACAGCATCATCGACGCCCGTGTCCCACAGGAACCACCCTTGGGTGTGGTGAATCAGGTAGCAGTGCCCGGGAAAGCCGACGGGGATTCCGACGTTGGCTCCCGGGGTCCAACGTGATTCGTCGGGACCGCTGCCATCGCCACAGTCGATTATGTACAAGCGGTCTACTCCGGATTTGGCTTGCGGTTTCGGCGCAGCGGAAATGCGCATCGCAGGGATCGCAGCCGCCAGCGCCGAGGCGGCAATCAAGATGACGAATTTGACCCTTGTTTTCATAAATTCCTCCATTCCAGATCTGATCGAGTGAGTGGTGGCCCAAGCTGCTAGTTACCGAATGACTCGAAGAATCATCCCCTGGCCCGCCGCGGTTGTGGGAGGGAACCCGAATGGCAAGCGTGACCCAGCGAGCCGGGCCAAGGCTGACACCATTTAGCCAGAACAAAATCGATGGCGCAATTGGACGAAGGTGTTTGCCATACCTTCGTATCGACCACGGCCTTGTCATGCCTGAGACATATGGTTTTCTATGTAAGCGAGCGCTGAGGAATCTATCAGCTGGTGAGGCTTCCTCGGATACTTGATACGAAAGTATCGGCGATACCTTCGTCCAATTGTTTACGATCCCCGCGTCTGGCCTAATCGGGGTCACGTGAGAAGCAGGTTGACCGGGCTTAGAAGATTGTTCTCGACGGAGGAAACGTCATGTCTAGATTTGTTACGAAATCCGCGGCGCGGCCGGAACAGAAGATAAAAACTCGTGCTTTTCTGAAACGCATTACGCACCTTGCCCCCGTTGCGATGGCGGGGGCAGTTCTGGCATTGCTTGTCGCGACAGCCGTTCGCGCCCAGGACAAGTACCAGTTGAAATCACCGAGTGGAATCGCGTTCTCCGACTTTCGTGGATACGAGGACTGGGCCGACGTCTCGTCCGCACGTACCGACGAGATCCTCAAAGTAATCGTCGCCAACCCAACGATGATCGCGGCCTATAAAGCGGGCGTTCCCGGGGGCGGTCAAACTTTCCCGGATGGCTCGATGATTGTGAAGCTGCAATGGACACACAAGAAGAGCACGGAAGCACCCTTCGTTGTGGAAGTGCCCGACGTGTTCAAGCAGGTCTTCGTTATGGAGAAAGACAGCAAGAGGTTTCCGAAGACGGGCGGCTGGGGCTACGCAGTTTTCAATTACGATGCTGCATCGGGCAAGTTCGCGGCCGATCCCACGAGCCTGTCAGACTGCGGAAATGCCTGCCACACGGCTGTGAAGTCGAAGGACTACATCTTTCATCCATACCAGAAACGTTGAATCGCACTTATGCAGAGATTGGTGCGCCGTAGAGACGCTGTGGCCATACAAAGCGTCCTGTTCGACGTGGAAACGTCACGTTGTAAAATCTGGACGAATCGTGTGACTCGGCGCTGCCCGAAACGAGGTGTTCTATTGGCCGTTTCGTTCAATCCCACCACATCGGCCGGTCGTGAACAGGGCGATGGACCGAGACTGAAGGGTAAATGCGGATTGATTTGCGGTCTCGACTCCTTGCTCTTGAAAGTCCAGGGGAGAGTCCTGAGACGTGTCGATGAGCCGACGCCATGGTCCACAATCGTCCATAGCAGCAGGTAGAGCGAAGGATAGAGGCTCCCAATACGCGTTGATCATCAGATGAAATCCGCCTCCGTTCTCCAGGTAGGCGGTCAGGGCGAGGCTATGAGAGTCAACTGAAAGATCGGGTGCGCACAAGTGCACCCCATCCCATTGGATCTTGGCTCGCTCGACGAAGTCTGCGAGTGACAGAAAGTTTCCGTTTCGATTTGCGACAAAACGGCGACGCAATTGGATCAGGAGCCGGGCGAACCTGTGAAGATCGGCGTGCGTCCGGCAGAGGCTCCAGTCGAACCAGCTCACTTGATTATTCTGGCAATACGCATTGTTATTGCCGAGCTGCGTCCGCCTCACTTCGTCACCCATCATCAGCATCGGAGTTCCAACCGAGAGTAAGTTCAGCGTCAGGGCGTTGCGGACTTGGCGCGCACGCAAGTGTTCAATTCCCGGATCATCAGTGGGGCCTTCCACTCCGCAGTTCCACGAATAGTTCTCGGAAGCTCCATCGCGATTATTTTCCCCATTCGCTTCATTGTGCTTTCCGTTGAACGAGAAAAGATCATTTAGAGTGAAACCGTCGTGACAGGTCACAAAATTGATGCTTTGTTCTGGCGACTGGTAACGTTTCGTATAAATGTCAGGACTGCCAAGGAGCCTTTGGCGCAGATTGAGCACAGTGTCTCGGTCGGACTTGAGAAAACGCCGGACATCATCACGAAAACGTCCGTTCCATTCCTTCCAGCGGTCTCCAGCGAATGATCCCACCAGGTAGAGTCCGCCCGGATCCCACGCCTCGGCAATCAGCTTTCTGCCGGCAAGCACGGGGTCGGAATCAATCTCCCAGAGGATGGGGGCGTCGTCGGCCGACCTGCCATGCTCGTCCCGGGTTAGCACCGCAGCAAGATCGAAGCGAAAGCCGTCCACATGCATCTCGGAAACCCAATATCGGAGACTGTCGCCGATCATCCGGCGGACGACCGAAAAGTTGGTGTTGAGCGTATTGCCCGTACCGGTATAGTCCGCATATTGCGAGAGGTCATCCGATAGCAGGTAGTAAAACCGATTATCCAGTCCTTTAAAGGAGAACGTAGGTCCTTCAGCACCACCTTCAGCGGTGTGGTTGTAGACCACATCGAGAATTACTTCGATGTCGGCCTTGTGAAGGGCCTTCACCATGTCACGAAACTCGTCGAGGCATCCCAACGGGTCATTCCGGGACGAGTAACCGGCGTGGGGCGCGAAGAACGACATTGGACTGTATCCCCAGTAGTTCTCCAAACCTGTGGGTGCATCCTGGGCGTCGAATTGGAAGACGGGCATTAGTTCGACCGCAGTGACACCGAAATCTTTCAGGTACGGAATTTTCTCGATTAGCCCAGCATAAGTGCCTCGTTTTTCTTCGGTGACATCGGAGTTTGGGTTGCGCGTAAATCCCCCAACATGCATTTCATATAGAACAGTGCTCGAAAACGGATGGTCGAGAGGTCGATCATCCTCCCAGTCATACTGCCTGAGATCTGCGACGATGCTCTTGGCGGAGACTCCCATATTGTCCCCGGGTCTCGAGGCATCACTGCGTTGATAATTTTTCGTGGAGATCGCCCGCGCGTATGGGTCGAGAAGTAGCTTCTCAGGATCGAAACGATGACCCAATTCGGGAGCGTATGGTCCGCTCATCCTGTAGCCATAGAGCTGGCCCGCCCTGATTCCCGGCAGGTAAACGTGCCAGTAATGAGAGGTGCGGTTCGCCCCAGGAAGGAGATTGACGATTCGGCTCGGCTGGGTAGCCTCTTCCGTGTCGAAGAGCAGCAACTCGACACCCGTTGCATGGTAGGAGAATATGCTGAAGTTCACACCCGTATCCGTGACACTTGCGCCGATTGGATGGGGACTCCCGTTCTTCATCTCTTATTCCTCAAGGTCCATGAAAATAGGCTTCAGCAGATCGGATGGAGCGGGCCCGCTCTCAGGCTGGTCTGCGCCCATTCTCCCACTTCAGAGTGGGATCGGTCATTTAAGCGACGGATTATTCGCTAGCGGCCGCAGCCTCAGTGTTTCCCGCCGATTCCGCCGGCCGAAAGACGCGAGTAGAGAGCCAATCATCAATTGCGTTGCCGCTACGTAATTATTGCCGCACCTGCCTTGCTGACGACCTCATCCTGCGAGTCAGTTCCACCCGAGCAGCCGATCGCCCCAATAATCACCCCTTGGTCGATCAGCGGAATTCCACCTCAGATGCAATGATTCCGTCGAACGCGAGCAGATAGCTCAAATGCATGAGCTGGACACCATCCTCGAAGACTTTTGTTGGTTGCCGAAAAGTAGCGGCAGCTCGCGCCTTGTGTTCTCCAATTTGGATAGAGGCGAGCATTGCGTGATCCATTCGTTGGAAGGCAACTACGTTACCTCCGGAATCGGTCACCGGAATGTTCATCTTCCAATTCCGCTTCTTTGCCTCGGCTACGGCCGCGTGGATAACCGCTTCAGCTTGATCGAGCGATATAGGCAGGAACAATTAGACGATGGCATCGGCGATACCTTTGTCTCGGGTGTTCACTTGTGACGTTGACCTGATCGCCGGAAGTAATACGAACGTATCTCCAATACCATCGTCTGATTGCGCTGCTCTTCTGGGTCTGGCTGAATTAATGGATGAAGCGAGCATCTGTCGTACGAACGAGAAAATGCTCAGGCTGCGCCGCCAGAGGTGAACGATGCATGTTTTGAGATATTCCAGTTGGTCACGATGCTTGCAGATAGTCTGCATGGCATTGGCGATGAACCTCATTCTGCGTGCACAAGGAAAGGAATACCCAATGACATACCCGGTTGCTTACCGTACTGTACAGGTCGACGGAGTGTCCATCTTTTACAGGGAAGCGGGGCCGAAAGATGCGCCGGCCATCCTTTTGCTGCATGGGCTTCCATCGTCATCCCGGATGTTCCAGCCCTTATTGGCGCGGCTCGCAGAAAACTACCACCTGGTGGCACCGGACTATCCGGGCTTTGGACATAGTGCGTGGCCCGACCCCAAACATTTCGACTACACCTTCGATCACATCGCTGCGGTGATGACTGACTTCACCCAAGCGTTGGGATTACTCAACTACACGCTCTATATGCAGGACTATGGTGGACCGGTAGGATTTCGTATGGCGCTCGCCCACCCGGAACGAGTGCGGGCTCTCATTATCCAGGATGCAGTTGCGCACAATGAAGGTCTTGGGGCAAACTGGGCAACGCGGCGGGCATTCTGGGCGAATCGGCCTGCTAACGAAGAAGCGTTGCGTACGAACCTATTATCGCTAGCAACCACAAAGACTCGCCATATTGGCGATGACCCATACATTGAGCTTTATGACCCGGATCTTTGGACCGACGAGTATGCGTTTTTGAACTCTCCAGGACAGGCCCAAATTCAGAGCGATTTGTTTTATGACTACCGCACAAACGTCGAGGCCTACCCAAGGTGGCAGGTGTGGATGCAGAAGACTCAGCCGAAGCTCCTGGTCTTATGGGGAAAGCACGATCTCTCATTTGATCTCGGCGAGCCCGAGCGCTACCGGAAGGATGTGCCGACCGCAGAGGTCCACGTACTAGACGCGGGACATTTTGCGCTGGATACCAAAGCGGACGAAATTGCGGCGCTGGTGCGGCAGTTTATGAGCTCTCTAAGGTGAGCGCATGAGACGGGACCGGATCCCCGATATTCTCACTGCGGATCGGAACATGTGCAGCGATGGCTCCGACCTGCGGCGAGGGTGCGCCTAGGCTTTAGGCGAGGGGGCGATACGGAGGCGGACTGCGATTTTCACCAAATTGGGAAGAGAGTCGGCCTGCATCTTTTGCATCACTCTGCCGCGATGCGCCTTCACCGTGATCTCACTGATGCCTAGCTTAGTGCCGACCTCCTTATTCGATAATCCCGAGACCACAAGTGCCAGGACTTCCCGTTCGCGAGGCGTAAGCACCGCGTAACAGTCCTTAAGCGCTCCGATCTCCGACTCTCGGCGAAGAGTGTTTCGGCTGCGTTCAATGGCATGGCGGATAGCACGCAAGAGCGCTTCATCATCAAATGGCTTTGTCAGAAATTCAATAGCTCCGGCCTTCATTGCCTTGACCGTCATGGGTACATCGCCATAACCCGTGATGAAAATGATCGGCATGTCCACGCGATCCGATGTGATGCGCTTCTGTAGATCGAGACCATTGAGATCAGGTAAGGAGACATCGAGGATCGCGCAACTCGGGGCAGGAACTCGCGGGCGAGCCAGAAACTCTTGAGCAGACGCGAAAGTCTCTGATTCCAACCCTTCGTGGCGGATCAACAGCTCGAGAGATTCGCGGACCGAGATGTCATCGTCAACAACGAATACTATTGGTGTGGCAGGAGGCATGGCAGGTAACCTCGATTCGGGGCCCGACACCGCTTGCTTACCCAACAAATATATGGAGCGGTCGCTGCAGAGCGCAAGCGACGTGCCTATTGATTTCCTTGAAGTGTCACATTGATTGCCTCCAGGAGGTCGGCGTCGCTGAAGGGTTTCAATAGGCATTCCACGGCCCCGAGTTTGAGCAAGCGCGGGCGAAGCGTCGCATCTCTCTGAGCAGTAATGAAGATGACGGGAATCTTTTGTTGACGAATCAGCAATTCACGTTGGAGATCGGGTCCGGTCATTCCTGGCATGGCAACGTCAAGGATCAGGCAACTGGTCTGAGCGAGATCATCGGATGCGAGGAACTCTTCTCCTGAAGAAAAGGCTTGAGCAGCATAACCGAATTCCCTTAGCAAGTCAGGGAGTGACTCGCGTATGGATTCATCGTCATCAACCACCGATATGAGTAAGCGTTTATTTTTCACGGATTCCTCTTGGATTTCTGGGGGTCCATCGAGGGAGGCGCGTGAATTACCCCAATACTGCTGTCGTTTGTCTTACCTTCAGATGCGCTACCCGTCTGGAAGCGCAGTCCATACCAGAGTGGGGAGGGCGTCGAGGACACAAATGAACTAGTGCTTCACGGAAGCGCGATCTCAACAAACTGATACGTTCACAGAGTGAACTAGAGGATATGCGGGTGTCGATAAGACTTTGGTATCGGTTTCAAAGATTGTCGATGCCAGTTCGTCCCATCGCATTGAGGGCCCAGACGGGGTGTTTCAAAACCCTCAGTGAGGGCCAACCTGTCACGCATCTGTCCTTTCGCAACGTATGAAATGCCAACCAGGGCGCTTCTATTCGCTGCCGCCGACCCTCCAGTTTCAGCGCACGATATAATTTCGCATCGCTTGAATCGCCACGTTCGAGGCGAGTGGGCCCATAGGTCTCCGCTGAATTGCTCTGAGAGCCGTATTCCTGATCCGTTGGTCCCGCGTGCTTTCATTTGATCGCATCCCAACGCCAACCTGATCCGACTTTTCCGGATGGCTCCGTGGATTCTTCAACGATGGATCGCAGGCCTTTTCCGCGTTGCCGCCGAGTTGGAGGATATGGAAATGGAGCCTCGCAAAAGGGAACTGATCGAGTCAGTGTTTGCCGGTGACAGCGATATGGCCACGCGTATGCGCGCGCTCGACTGGTCGGCTACGCCGCTCGGCCCCGTGGAACAATGGCCGCAAGCCCTGCGAACCAGCGTACGAATCGTGCTGGACAGCGCAGGCGCATTTGAACAGGAGCGTCAGCCGGAAATCGAAAAACTGCGCGCTAGCGAACAGAGATTGGCGGAGACCAGCCGCCTTTACCGTGAGCAGCAGCAAGCCGCAACAAAGTTGCAAATCCAAGTGGATCTGCTGCAACAACTTCCCGTCGCAGCCTGGACGCTCAATCCTGATGGGACGCCCGATTTTGTGAATCGAGTTTGGCTTGAATTTGCCGGTCAAACTCTCGAATTCGTCCAGTCAAATCCTGAGGCCTGGATGAACGCGGTCCACCCTGAAGATCGGGACAAAGTAATCAGGAGCTTCTGGGAGGGCGTGAGTTCGGGACGCGGGTTTGTGTTTGACAACAGGAGTCTGCGCGCTCGCGATGGAGTCTATCGCTGGCACCTTCAGCAGGCTGTGCCCTTGCACGATGCGCAAGGAAACGTCATCAAATTTGTCGGTACGACCACCGACATCGATGATCAGAAGCGGGTGGAAGAGTCCCTCGCCGCAGTCGACCGCGCCAAGACAACGTTTTTCAGCAACGTCAGCCACGAGTTCCGAACGCCGTTGACACTGATGCTCGGCCCGATCGAGGAAATTCAGAAGGAAGCGAGGGAGCAGCTGAGTCCCGAGCGTCACGAGCTGCTGGCCACGGTGCGCCGCAACGGCCTGAGACTGCTCAAGCTCGTCAACACGCTTCTGGATTTCTCGCGCATGGAAGCCGGTCGCGCGCAGACGTCCTATCAGCCGACGGACCTGGCGATTTTCACCTCAGAAATCGCGAGTGCGTTTGACTCGGCGATGAAGAACGCCGGGCTTCGGTTCTCAGTAGACTGCCCGCCGATGGCCGATCCGGTGTACGTGGATCGCGACATGTGGGAGAAGATTGTTTTGAATCTGCTCTCCAACGCTTATAAGTTTACGTTCGAGGGCGAGGTTGCTGTCACATTGAAATCCATGGACGGCGCGGTGGAATTACAGGTCCGCGACACCGGCGTGGGCATACCTGAAGAGCATCGCGAGCACGTCTTCGAGCGATTTCACAGAATTGAGAGCTCCCGGGCAAGGACCTACGAGGGCACGGGTATCGGACTGGCGCTGGTTCAGGAACTGGTGAAATTGCACGGCGGCAGTGTGCGCGTGGAGAGCGCGGTTGGCGCCGGCAGCACATTCGCCGTGACGATTCCGAGCGGCACGGATCACCTGCCGGCGGGGCGCATCCAGGCCGCACAAACGCTCGCTTCCCCCACAACTCGGGCCGGAGCTTATGTCGAAGAGCTGAAACAGTGGTTGGAGATTCAACCGGAGTTGGCGATCGATGCGACAGCGCTTCCGAGACAAGCTACGCTTGCCTCCAGCCTGGAACCCCGACCCTCGGGCAAGCGCGAACTGATCGTCCTGGCCGATGACAATGCGGACATGCGCCACTACCTCACACGCCTGCTGAGCGAGCGATATGAGGTGCACGCGGCTGCTGACGGATTGCAGGCGCTGGAAGTCACTCGGAGATTGCGCCCAGTTCTTGTGCTGGCGGACGTGATGATGCCACAGCTGGACGGATTTGGTGTACTCCGAGCCATTCGCGAGAACTCCTCCCTTGCAAGTACCCCAGTGATCCTGGTGTCGGCGCGGGCAGGCGAAGAGTCGCGGGTGGAAGGGCTCGAGGCCGATGCCGACGACTATCTCATCAAGCCATTTGCTGCGCGGGAGGTGCTGGCGCGGGTAGCTGCACATGTCAAATTGGCCAGCCTTCGCCGCGAAAATGCAGAACGTGAAGAACGGATCCGTAGTGAGGCGGAACTCGAACGTGAGAAACGGCACGCCAGCGAAGAACGGTTGGCCGAGACGAGTCGCCTATACCGTGACCTGCAGCAGTCCGACGCAGAATTGCAATTACAAGTTGCACTGCTGCAGCAGCTTCCTGTGTCCACCTGGACGCTCAAGCCCGATGGGACACCTGATTTCGTGAATCGCGTCTGGCTTGAATTCACAGGTCAGACCCTTGACTTCGTCCGCTCGCATCCCGAGGCCTGGATGACCGCGGTCCATCCTGAGGATCGGGAGATGGCAGCCAAGAGCTTTTGGGAGGGGGTACGCTCGGGGTCGGGTTTTGCATTTGAAACCAGGACTCTTCGCGCTCAGGACGGGACATATCGCTGGCATCTCAATCAAGCTGTGGTCTTGCGTGATGCAGAAAGAAGAGTCCTCAGATTCGTCGGTACGACGACCGACATAGACGACCAGAAGCGTACCGAAGAGGCATTGCGCCAAGCGCAGGGCGATCTCGCACGCATCAACCGGCTGACAACCATGGGAGAGCTAACGGCATCCCTGGCTCACGAAGTCAGTCAACCGATCAGTGGCACAATGACCAACGCCAACGTCTGCCTCCGAACCCTTGGGAGCGATCGACCCGATCTTAGTCTAGTGCGCACGGCTGTCACCAGAATTGTAAGAGATGCACAACGTGCTGCTGAGATTATCAAGGGGATCCGCTCGCAATTCGAGAAGGACTCCGTGAGTCGGGAGACTCTTGATATAAGCGAGATGATTCGAGAAACCGTCGCCCTGCTGCGCGACGAAGCGATGCGATACAACATATCGGTTCGGACAGAACTGGCAGGCGATCTTGGTGAGATAGTCGGGGACCGCGTGCAATTGCAGCAGGTCGTGATGAATCTAATCGTCAACGGCATTGAAGCGATGAAGGACGTCGATGGAATACGAGAGATGGTGATCCAGTCGCAGTGGGCTGAAAACGAACAGATTCTTGTTTCAGTCAGTGATACTGGGGTAGGGTTTCCGCCGCAACTGGCGGAACAGATATTCGACCCGTTCTTTACAACCAAACCCCACGGCACCGGTATGGGGCTTCGTATCAGCCGATCACTTATTGAGTCGCACGGAGGACACTTGTGGGCCGCCGGCGCGCCGGGGCAGGGCGCGGAGTTTAAGTTCAATCTACCTGGACTGACGCCACCCCGCACGTAACATCCGACCGTCAGACTTGGGCCTCGCGACCGTAGGCGCATCGGCGAAGATTATCCGAGAACGACTGTGGTCCGAAACAGGAAGTCTCCTCCGGCCCAAAGATGCATGGGTTGAGGCGTTCCAAACTTTGTGGAAGGCCCATGGCCTCCCTCCCGGAAGAAACGGAACGAATCGGCCGCGAGGGAGGTGGGGAGTATTTCTGCTTCGATCATTTTGTGAGAACGATCGTAACCTCCGATTGCGGCCCCATCGTGATTCCCTGGGAAGTGTAAGCGCCGATGCTATTCCAGCGTTCCGCGCCCGGACTAGTAATCGCTGTGGCGAAGGAGCTGCGATACATAGCGGACGTCGTGTACGTGATGGTGGAGAGATCCAGGCCAACCGTGTCGGTCTTTGACGTGGAAGTGTTCAGGATCACGATGACGGTCGTCTTCGCGTCGGGGCTTTGATAGACGGAAACGTCTTCGTCCGCATTGCTCGAGGTTGCTTCGTAACGGATGTAGCCGGGGCGAATGTAATAGCTATACCCTTTCATCGCGTAGTACGCATCGTTGTAGGTCCAGCCGTTGGGATAGGCCCAGGTGGATTGTGCATTGAAGGGATTGTCGATGTAGAGCAGGCCCTGCTGGTCGGTAGAGATTCCGTTCTGAAGGGCGCTGGGCCACGCGAGGCCCCAGTAGAGATAGACGTTGTCGTTGGCGACGGTCAAGGCGTTGTGGATGTCGATCGCGTCACTGAAGCCCGAGGTCTGGAAGTACTCGGTCTCGAACTTGAGCTGAACGGGATAGTCCGAGTCGAAGGTGGTCATGGGAGAGACCTCGTTGGACGGGTTGCCGCCGTAGGAGCTGACGTTGTAGAGATGGTGCGCGACGGCGGCGAGCTCGTTGGCGGGCACCTCGGTGAGAAGTGCCTGCGCGTTGGAGATGGAGAAGGACTCGGGACCAACCATCTGTGGCACGGAGGCGAGGACACTGCCGTTGATGGCCTTATAGGTTGCGTCGAAGGCCTTGCCGTAGCTGGCGTAGCTTTGGGTAGTTTGATAAAGCTGCGCCGGGGCCTCGGTGGGGTTGAAGAGACAGGCCACGTAGGTGGCAGGGAAGTCCGGCTCGTTCTGGATGGAGATGTAGTTAGGGACGACACCGAGAGCAGCGTAGGCCTGGAGCGAGTTGAGCCAGAACTGGCCGAAGCCTGCGTAGTTGTACGCTCCGCCGACCTGTGCGAGCGTGCCGAAGCCGCTGGTGCAGTTGCCGTTCGTCACACCGGTGCAGCCGTTGAGGGAGTTGTTGCTCTTCAGGCTGGCCGGTGGCGTCCAGGAGCTCATCAGGACGGTGGGCGCGGAGCCGAGAGTGGTAGTCGCCGCCGTCAGAATCTTCGTGTTGTCCGGATCGAAGGTGGTGGCGTTGGTGCCGTTGTAGTTGTAGTAGTTGTTCTCCAGGCGGAGGAAGGTGATGCCCAGACCCTGAACCGGATCAAAGAGGGCGGTCATGATCTGCGATTCATTGGGATGGCTATCGAGGTAGTTGGAATAGAAGGCCTCCGAACCGCCAAAGCCCATGATGGTTTGGTTGGGGGTCGCGAAGCTGAACGTTTCGGTCGCAGTGACGGCCGCGTTGACGACCAGCGAGACCGCGGTGGAGGTGCTCGCGAGGAAGGTGGTGTTGCCGGCATAGCTGGCGGTTACGCTGTGCGTCGCGGCGGAGAGAGAACTGGTGGTGTAGACCGCGGTGGCGGTGTTGCCCGTCGCTGCGGCCAGGGTCGCGGTGCCGAGGACGGTGGTTCCGTCGGAGAACGAAACCATGCCGGCGGGAACTTCGCTGGTGTTGGAGGAGGTAACGGTGGCGGTAAGGGTGACGGTCGCGCCCGTGGACGCAGGGTTCGGCGACGCGGCGAGAACGGTGGTGGTGGGGATATTCGTGGGAGCGTTGATGACCAGAGGCACGGCGTTCGAGGTGCTCGCGGCAAAGGTGGCGTTGCCGGCGAACGTGGCTGTGAGGGTGTGGGTAGTTCCGGCAGCGAGCGTGCTGATGGAGAGCGTGGCAACTCCGTTGGCCAGCGCGACAGAGCCGATGCTCGAGCTGCCGTCAAGGAAACTGATGCTGCCGGTGGGCGTGCCGGCGGCCGAGGAGATGGTCGCGGTAATGGTGACGGTTGCGCCGGCAGCAGCGGGGTTGGGCATCGCGGTCAGCATGATGGTGGTGGCCGCCGGTGCGGGTGCACTGACGGGCAGGGCTACTGCCATGGAGGTGCTGGCCGCGACGCCGGCGCTGCCAGCGAAGGCGGCGGTGAGGTTGTGAGTGACGCCCGCCGCGAGGGTGCTGGTCGTGTAGACGGCGGTAGCCATGGCGCCCGAGCCTGCGCTCAGGGTCTGCGTTCCGAGAAGGGTGGTGCCGTCGTAGAAGGAGACCGTACCGGTGGGGGTCGTGACGGGCATCATGGTGCTGCCCGAAGAGCCGTTCATGGAGGTGACGGTCGCGGTCAAGGTGACAGCTGCGCCTGCGCTCGCGGGGTTCGGCGTCGCGGTGAGAACGGTGGTCGTGGTAAGGACACCTGGTGGTGGCGGCGTCGGAGAACCGGAGGAACCACTGCAGCCAACGAGAAGAGAAACTGTAGCGAGTGCCGTGAGCGCGAGCGCGATACGCATGAAGATGTCCTTTTATTAAAGCGATGTAATACGCTCAGGAACAATATGCAAAAAAGATGCTACTGGTCAACGACATAATTTTCGAGGCGAAAAGGCGCAGGTCGAGACGGGACGGGGACCGAAGTCGGGATGAGCAACAACACCCTTCGTTGCAGAAACTTGCATGGCGCTCCTGAAACCGTCGCAGTAGACCTTAATAAGGAGCGGGTACTCAGCAAGCGTGGCGACGCCTTCGTGATGGGTGGCGCCGCGGACCTCTATCGGGCGTTCCCGGGTGGGCTGCAATCGTCGGAGGATTTTGTGTCCACAAAGAGATTGTCTTGCGGATAGTGTTTGCGGAGGGAGACGCGAATTGCGAGACGGCTTGTCTTTTCTAAGCGGGATCTCGTAGATGCCGTGCGCGTCATCGTCGAAGCTGCCGCCTTGTTTTTTGCTCGCTGCTTGGTCATGACTCCGGATATGGAGATGGATGAGCTGCGCTTGACTCCACTCCCTCTAATTTGGAGGTCCGGGTTTATTCACTTGCCTGGCATTTACATTGCTCCAGCCATCACCGGGGTTGTACTCCGACAAGGCAGCCGCAAGATCTGTCGTTTTTTCGCCCAAATCTTTTTGATAAATGACACCGTCCTTGCCGACGATGAACGTCATGATTCCTGAGTTCCTATATTCCGCGGGATAGGCGAGAACAGCGAAACCACCAGTCATTTTGCCGCTCACAATGTAGTCCTTCGCGCCTCCCGGTGCCTTATCCCCTTGTTTCGTCAGGATGCGGAAGTAGTAGCCATTGAATGGTTGAGGCTTTTCGCCGGCATTGGTGTAGCCAACCGCTTTTGCGAATTCGACCAGAGGGCCGAGAGGACTTGCAGCCTGACCGTCTGCAGCCTCCCAATACAGTCCATCCTGCGTACCCGCGTCACTGACGAGCTTCTGAGCATATTGCTTAGTGTCTCCGCCGTGGGGTTGGCCATGATATTGCTGCTCCGCGGTGGCAGTTGCGCCGGAGGCCGCGATTGCCATCAATTCGCCCTTACCAATTCGGCGTGCAAGAATCTCATCTCTTCCTGCTGCCGTGTCAAAGGACCATTGGCCAGAAGAATTTTGGGCTAGAGGAATTGGGAACGGGTAGTTATCGGCTCCGATATACAGAATGTCTCCGCCCGGCTTGATCTGGTTCCAGCGGTTCATTTGACCGTACGCAGCTACGAAGTCTTGCAGCGCATTCTTGTCCTTCACAGGATCTCCGGTGAACAGAACGTCCTTCGCGCCAGGGCCAAAGATGGACAGCAAGGCAGCCTGGTCACCGGACTTTGCAGCCGCAACAAACGCGGCGCCGGCTTCTGCGGGTGACGCGAAGGTTCTTTGCGTGGCTCCGGCTTCTGCAGGGGATGCGGAGGTCGTTTGCGCAGGCAGGGCATCCTCTGACTTTTTGCAGGAACTCAAAGACACGGTCAGCGCGGCCACTGTCATACACGCGACGATACGTACGCCTTGACTCTTATCTGTGTACCTCATCCGAGACATACTCGCTCCTTCAACCATGCTGCTTGTGTTGCGCTTCTCTCGATACAACTGCCGGCTAACTTCACTAGCGCCTAAAACCGCCGCCACCGCTACGGGCGCCGCCGCCAAAGCCACCGCCACCGCCGCCGCCAAATCGGCCACCGCTGAAGCCGCTGGAACCCATGCTCCCCCAGCCACGGCCGCTCTCTGCCCTCGATGACCAGCCGCCGGAGTTGCCGAATCCTCCCGAGTGTCCACTCAAACCGCTAAAGGCGGTCGACTGCCCCGCGGCGGAGTCATGCTGCGCCCAGGAGTTCGATCCTGAAGTGCGATCGGAATCGAGGTTTTGTGCACTCTGATGATTTATGTTGGTCGAATTATTGTTGTACGTATTGCCGCCGTGATAGCTGTTGTAGGTGTTGCCCGAGTGATTGTAGGCATTGTTGTAGCCGTCCGCGTGGTACCCGCCGTTGTAATAGCCACCGTGCCAGGCTGAGTTTCCGTAGTATCCCCCGCCGTGATAAATGACGGCTGTGCCGTGCCAGCCACAGTTCCAACTGCTGTACCCCCAACCACAACAGCCACCGCTCATCATGGCCCCCACTGCAATTCCCGCGCCGAACGAGAGCAGGCTTGCTGCGACCACATCGCCTGTAGAGTATGCGGGCGCGACGTATCCGGGAACTACGTAGGGATAGCCGTAGATCACCGCAGGGTTATATTGCGGAACGTAGACCACCTGCGGACTCGCCGATTGAATGACGATCGTTTGAGGCGACTGCTGCACGACGGTGATCTGTGGGGTCGACTTTAGATTGCCCTTTGCCTGGGCTTGTGCGCGCAGATATTGGACAGCCGTCATCACATCCGCCGATTGATTGTGATAAGCCTCTCCCAGCGACGAAGTCCAACTGAGGTTCGTCGCGAGATTATCGAGCACAGTAGGGAACTGCGTGAGCGCCTTCACACTCGGATCCCAGGACTGTTTGTTAACGGCTTGCATCAGGGCGCTGCCCGCGAGACTCTTGTTTTGTCCGAGCCAATAATTGGCGATCGCAATCTGGTCTGGAAATGTCGAAGCCGTGAGGATTTGAGCAACCAAGGCGTCTGGATACAGAGCGATCGGCGCCACCAATGCCTGTAGAGCGCTTGCACTCATGGGAGCAGCTTCGGTAGAACTCCCAACGGTGCTCGAAGAATCTGGACCTGAAGTCTGATATCCGTGGGCGTACTGTGGTGGCACAACGATCAGAAGAAAACCAAGCGCCGCCGACAACATCTTCTTCGCTGCTTCTGCGTTCATAGGTCAACTCCATGTTTGATGTCGCATCGCAATGGAACAATGACTCGGCTGGCCCAGTTGGAACGGAGGCGCCGTTGTGGCACCTCCGTTTTGAGAGAAACAAAACTGCAGTTAGTTTCCAGCGACATCTTTGACCGCGATGCCCTTGTTCACCAGGAGCTTAACTTCGGCCCTGCGATTGTCGCTGCGGCCAGAGGGCGTCTCATTGGAGGCTACGGGGTTGGTCTCGCCCATTGCGCCAGGCGCGACAATCCTACCCACTGGAATGTTGCATTCCTGAAGCAGATAGGCGACCACTGCCTGAGCGCGTTCCTTGCTCAGCACTTGATTGCTGGCAGCGGTACCCACTGAGTCGGCAAAGGCCGAGACCTGGATGGCGTAGCCCTTTTCGTAGGTGAGGGCCTTGTTTGCCAAGGCCGCGAGCGCGTTTTTGTCTTCCCCCGAAAGGCTGTAGTCGCCGGTCGCAAAGTAGACGGTACGTTCGCCCTTCACGACAAAGTCACCCAGCTCCGAAAAGCGTTTCGCGGTGGCCAGCGCCACAGCGTCGATACCCACCTGGTTGGCTGCGATTTCCTGTTGAGCCTGTGCGATGGCTGCCTGGGTAGCGGCCTGGTTAGCTGCAATTTCTGCGTCGGTCGCCTCCTTGTTGGCTTTGTAGACGGCCATGTTCGAGGCTTGCTGCTGAACGGTGGGGTTCAAACCAGCCTGAATCACTTTGGCCAGGCTAAGATCGTCCTGATCGAAGATGATCCGTTCTGCGGTCACCTGGGTTGAATCGCCGGTACCCTCGTACTTTAGCCTGAGCCCCGGTATCAAGACATCTTGACCCACGTCTTTTTTTCGGGCGCCGAGCCCGATGGGGTGTTGAACTTTCGTGTCATCCGTAAGGGTCACGGTTGCAGTCCCCTCGTCTGTCTCCACGGTCAGGGTGCTTCCGGAGCGCAGCGTAATCACTCCCTTGCCCTTAACCTTATCGGTCTTATCGGCCGCAAGGGCCGATGAGACCGTGAAGAGGCACACGGCCAAGAAACTCACCGCGATCCCAATTTTTCTGCTCGTCATAAATAACTCTCCATTCTTGCGCTTTGGGCGGGAGCTTATCGATAGGATTAGCTGCCCAGGAAGCGATGGTATCCAGTGGGAGCAGGCGAGCGGAACTGTCTAAAGTGACAGGCTAAACGAATCTCGCACAGAGTGCTCGGCAGCAATCGGTGGAGGCCGGGCTCTTGAGGCTACGCAAGCGCTGCCGGTTCGCCAGCACCTTCGAAGCAAAAAGGAAGTACCCGCAACGTGAGTGTGGTGCTGGGCCGTTCATCGAAAAGCTAAGACAAGTTAAAGCGGTTTATTTCTGTTGTCGAACATATTTCCAGGTCTGTATAGTGCAGGGTGAGTTCAGCGGATTGAAAAAGAGCTGCGGTGAAGAGAGCGCGAGGGTTTGTGAACGTGGGGTTGATGGCATCGCGCAAACGGACGTCCGGGCCAAGCGGGCAGCACACGCACCTCTCGACTTCATCCATCTGTACATCCCAAACCTTCGGCACCACAAGGGGATCGCGGGCGAGGTCTGCGCGGGTAAGCATCCCGGCGCGCGGTGGCGACCGCCTCCAGACTCACGCGATGCCTCATTTCAGCAACCATCTTTGTTTTCAGGCGAGCTGCCACCAGGCAGCTTCAGCCAAAGGAGTAGCATGATCGCCGTCCATTCTCTTCGCGTCTCGTTCCGGAGACTGACCGCTGAGATCCAGATGTCGTCCTTTCTCGCCATCGGTGCGACCGTCCTGTGCGGCACCCTGGGGATAACCCCGGCGAGAGCACAGCAGAAGTCCACGTCAGCCGCTCCGTACCTTGATACGGCGCTGTCCCCCGAGGTGCGCGCGCGCGACCTGGCGGGTCGGATGACGCTGGAGGAGAAAGCGTCGCAGCTGGTAAATCAATCGCGCGCCATCCCGCGGCTTAAGGTTCCCGGCTACGACTGGTGGAGCGAATCGCTGCATGGCGTAGCGGTGAACGGCACCACGGAGTATCCCGAGCCGATTGGACTTGCGGCCACCTTCGATGTCTCGGCGATTCATACGATGGCCACAGACATCGGTATGGAAGGCCGCGTGGTGTATGCACGGGACTTACACGACGGAGGCTCGGCTATTTTCCATGGCCTGGATTTCTGGGCGCCGAACGTCAACATCTTCCGCGATCCACGCTGGGGCCGGGGCCAGGAAACGTACGGGGAGGATCCGTTCCTCACCGGCCGCATGGGTGTTGCCTTTGTGACCGGCATGCAGGGCGACGACGCGAACTACTATCGGGTTATCTCCACGCCCAAGCACTTCGCGGTGCATAGCGGTCCAGAGTCGACGCGCCACATCGCCGATGTGGACGTAAGCCGGCATGACCAGGTCGACACCTACGAACCGGCGTTCCGTGCCGCGGTTGTCGAAGGCAAAGCGGGATCGGTGATGTGCGCGTACAACGCGATCAATGGCCAGCCTGCCTGCGCCAACCAATATTTGCTGCAGAATCTGCTGCGCGGCTCCTGGGGCTTCCAGGGGTATGTGGTTTCGGACTGCGGTGCGGTGCGCGACATCTTTAATGGTCACCACTATCGTCCGACCCAGCCACAAGCATCCGCCATCTCGCTGGAACGCGGCATGGATAACGAATGCGTCGACTTCACCTCCCTGGTGAAGGACGACCACGACTATAAGCCGTACATCGAAGCCGTGCAGCAGGGCTACCTGAGCCAGAACGCAATGGACGCTGCGCTGGTGCGGCTGTTCACGGCACGGATGAAGCTTGGCATGTTCGATCCGGCGGATAAGAACCCTTACGCGAAGATCGACCCGAGGGAACTGAACAGCCCCGAGCACCGCGCGCTGGCTCGTAAGCTCGCGGAAGAGTCGATGGTGCTGCTCAAGAACGATGGAACGCTTCCGATCAAGCCGGGCACACGCAACATCCTGGTGGTAGGTCCTCTGGCTGATCAGACGGCCGTTCTGCTGGGCAACTACAACGGCACGCCCACGCATACCGTGTCCCTGCTCGAAGGGCTCAAGGCAGAGTTTCCCGACGCCCAGATCACGTACGTTCCGGGCACGCAGTTCCTCCGCGACGAGGGCGAGCCCGTGCCCAACAACCTGCTGACTACTCCCGACGGCAAGCCGGGCCTGCAGGCCGAGTATGCTGACTGGGGAAGCATCGATTTCAGTGCCGGGGTGAAACCTACGCCCATCACCTCGCGGGTGGAGGGGAACATCGACCTCAGCCAACAGAACCCGCCGGCTGCGATCGCAGGGAAGAAGTCGGTGGGCGTGCAATGGACGGGATCGCTGACCGCGCCGACTACCGGCGACTACCTGATCGGCGTGCAGGCAGATGGGTTCGCGCGGGTGTCGGTCGACGGCAAAATGGTCGCGCTCCAGTATGGGTCGCAGGGCGTTGAAACTCACCTTGGGCGGGTGCATCTGGTGAAGGGGGAGAAGACCGCGCTGGAGGTCCTGTATCGCAGCGCGGAGGATCGCAAACCCACCGCGAGGCTTATTTGGTCGGTCGTAAACGACGCGCCCTCGCCTGAGGCCGCAGCCGCCGCGCGCAAGGCCGATCTCGTGATCGCGGCCGTCGGCATCACCAGCCGGCTGGAGGGCGAAGAGATGCCTGTCAACCAGCCCGGGTTCCTCGGAGGCGACCGCACGAGTCTTGACCTGCCGCAAGCGGAGGAGGCGTTGGTTGAGTCGGTTGCCGCCACGGGTAAACCGCTGGTGGTGGTGTTGATGAACGGGAGCGCGCTGGGCGTGAATTGGATCGACAAGCACGCGAATGCTGTTCTCGAAGCGTGGTACTCCGGCGAGGAGGGCGGCGCGGCTATGGCCACCACGCTTAGCGGCAAGAACAATCCGGCAGGCAGACTCCCGGTGACCTTCTACAAGGACGTGAGCCAGCTTCCGAACTTCGAAGATTATTCGATGGACAATCGCACCTACCGCTACTTCACCGGCAAGCCACTCTATCCGTTTGGCTATGGACTGAGCTACACCAGCTTCAGCTACAGTGCGCTTACTCTTGCTGCGGCCAGCGTGAATGCGGGCGATCCCGTGCTTGCTACCGTGACGGTGACGAACACGGGGAAGGTTGCCGGAGATGAGGTAGCGCAGGTTTATCTGAAGTTCCCCTCCGTTGCCGGTGCGCCGCGGGTTGCGTTGCGTGGCTTTCAACGAGTCCATCTTGAAGCCGGACAGAGTGTTCAGCTCCACTTCGAACTCAAGAACCGCGATCTCAGCATGGTCACGGAGGAGGGCCAGCCGATCATTGCAGGAGGCGACTACACTATCGCCATCGGCGGCGGGCAGCCGGATACCGCGGCGGCTGGGGTGACCGGGCACTTTCACCTGGAGGGACAGATGGCGTTGCCGGAATAGAAGAGCTTTCTTGCGTATGTTCGATTGGAGGGATGACTGCGCGAGAGCTGCTGGTTGAAAGCGATCCAACGCATTCGGGTATCCCAGCTGTCACGATCGGAAACTCGTTAGGTTCCAGGTTCTGTCACTTTTGCCAGTTGTCAGCGTAATGGGGCTGGAGCTAAATGCTCGCAGCGCATGAAATATGAGCGGCGTCGCCGTTGCTCAGACAATGCGGATGGTGCAAAACCACCCAAACCAGCGATGACGACCTGAATCGCGGAGCATGAGATTATGAATATTAATAGCAACTAGACTCGGAGAACCGGGTTTGGACCTTTTGAAGGGGAGCTACTTGGAAACGCCATCACGCCGGATTCTCGTGGTCGAAGATTATGAGCCGTTTCGGCGCTTCGTTTGTTCGACGCTGAGCAAGGAACCAGGATTTCAGATCAGCGAGGCCGCGGACGGATTAGAAGCCGTCGAGAAAGCCCAACAGCTTCGGCCGGAGTTGATTTTGCTGGATATCGGGCTTCCTTCCCTGAATGGAATCGATACTGCTCGACGAATCCGCAAGCTGCTTCCTGAAAGCAAAATTCTTTTCGTCAGCCAGGAGTCCTCTGCCGATGTGGTGCAGGAAGCCCTGACCTCGGGCGCACTGGGCTACGTGGTTAAAGTGCACGCTGGAAACGAGCTGCTACCTGCGGTGGAAGCGGTTCTTCAAGGCATGCAGTTTGTCAGCCGCGGGTTATCGGGTCACTGTTTTATTCCGTCGTTGGATTCGCAAACGCTCGACCGTCCCAATGACCCTCTGCGGCCGCCAGCAGAGGGAGGAACGGATGCCAGGCGCAATCACGAGGCGGAATTCTATTCCGATGATGCAGCCTTTGTCGTTGGCTTCACTCGTTTCATCGAAGCCGCTCTGGACGTCGGGAATGCCGTTGTGGCGGTGGTAACCGAGTCGCACCGGAAAAGTCTTCTGGAGAGATTGGGGGAGCACGGGGTGGATATGCTCGCCGCGGTTGAAGAGGGGCGCTATGTGTGCGTGGATGTTGCCGACGCCCAAGCGAGTTTCATGGTCAATGATCTGCCGGACCCGGCGCGCTATATGAAAGTCGCGGGCGATCTGATTGCCGCAGCCGCAAAGGCATCGAGGGGGGATCGCCCTCGGGTTGCGCTTTGCGGTGAATGTGCTCCGGTTTTGTGGGAGCAAGGAAAGCCGGATGCAGCGATGGAAGCCGAACACCTATGTGACGAGATCGCCACGCTCTACGACGTCGATATATTGTGCGGGTATGTATTGAACAAGTATCAGCGTGAGCAGGAACGCCAGATCTACCAGAGGATCTGCGCGAAGCACTCCGCCGTTTCATCGTTTTGAAGCGGCCAATGTGCGGGTGCAGTTAGCCAGTCGCGCGCAGGGAATCGCGTTCCGAATGCATGGGCACGCTCACCTGGACGGTCGTTCCTTTTTCCGGGTGCGAATCGATCAAAGACGTACCCTCCACCAGTTTGATTCGCTGCTCGATTCTAACCAGACCCAGGCCACTGCCTCCCCTTGCGGCTACCAGATCGAAGCCAACGCCTGAGTCGCTGACTCGAAGATGAATCTCATCCGATTCGCCCCACAAGCGCACCTTGAACTTCTGCACGCCGCTGTGCATGACACCGTTGTGCAGCGCTTCTTGTAGGACGCGGAAGAGGCAGATAGAAACGTCGGGCAGCACGGGGGTGGGGAAACCCTGGCTCCTGAAGTCAATCGCAACACCTTTTCTCTCCGCGAACTCTTCGCAGAAGGTTTTCATCACTGCAGCAATGCCGAGATACTCGAGCCGCGGCGAATACAGTTCGTGCGCCGAAGCTTTCACGTCGGTCAAAATCCCCAAGGTCTTTCTCCATACGGCGTCCATGGGGTCAAGAAATTCGCCGGCCTGATGGGGGAAGTCGTTCTTGAGTTGTTCAATGGCAATCGCCAGTAAAGCAAGACGCTGACCGATGTTTTCGTGAAGGTCTTTTGCGACCCGCTCACGTTCCCGCTCTTCCGCCTCAATCACTCTGCGGTTCATGGCGGAAACGGCCTCTTCCGCCAACTTGCGTTTCGTGATGTCCAGCGACACGCCAAGCATTCGCTCGGGGTCACCGTTTTTCGCATAGTAGAACTTGCCACGCGCCCCCAGCCAGCGAACGGTCCCATCTGGCTGCAGGACACGAAATTCTTCGGCGTATGGCTTCTTGTTCTGCCTTGCGTCTGCGATCGCTGCCGAGACTCTCGCCCGGTCATCCGAATGTACGAACTGATTGAACTCGGCACCGGTGGTCACGTACGTATCGGAATCGATTCCAAAGATGCTGAGGTCGCCGAACCAAACATTCCGTCCGCTCTTGACATCCAGGTCCCACCCCACGGATGCGCCGGCTTCCATGGCGAGGCGAAGTCTGTCGTTGGCTAAAGCAACATGAACATCCATTTCGCGTCGGGCGAGGTACTCCTTTATATAGGCAGCACCGGCCAGACACAGGATGGCGATAATTGCGACCAGCAAGCGAAGAGTGGGGAGACCGACGTTCTCATCTCGTCGGAACAGCTCCCAGATGATCGGGAGAGGGACAATCAGAACAAAGATCATCTCCCATGCGGGACTTCGCGAACTCGGAGCACTCTCAGAGTGGGCAGCTCCTGCCTCTCTCTCGATCTGCTGTGCGCGCAGCGGTATCCACAAAAACCAACAAACCGAGGCGGTCAGACCCAGACCATACAGCTTGCCGTTGACGTAACCTGCCGAATCAGTTGCAAGGTTGGCGGCTGTCGAGCTTAACGCGTATAGAGCCGAGGCGCCCAGGAGATGACGATAGATTGATTTCCAGGGAGGCTGCGTGCGTACGGCCGAAACGCCCAGAAAGAACACCAGAGCTAGATTCGCTAGCAGGTAGAGAACGTCAAAGTGCGGTCCGTAGCCGGTAGCATTCGAGAAGTACTGGTATGGAAAAACGAGGTAGCCATAGAGAAATATCCAGAAAAACAATACGAAAAGAGAGTTGAGTATCGTCCGGTATAACTTGCGCCCGGGAATATGCTGGTGCGGGAAGGTTGCAACAGCGGCCATCAGCAGTACGACGTGCAGAAATAGCGCCGGATCGGCAATCGAATTGTCGGGCGCCTCGATGTGCCGACCAAGCTCATAGTACAGAGTCAGGCACTGGTCGAGAGCCCAGAAGCCATACGCGAGCGCGAGGAACATCCAGAATGGTCGCGTTCCCGCGATGTTCCGTATTCCATTGCGGATCGCGAAGCCTGTCGCGAAAACTAGTAAAAGGAAATAACTAACCCCGCTATAGTCAAGCAGAAAGGTTCCCGGCGCCACGCCGAGTGCCAGCACGGCTTTTATGACTACAATTCCGATCAGCGCCGTCGGCCAAAAAGAGACTTTTAGCCCCAGTCCAGGATTCGACGAGGATCGCTTTCCCATGTTGCCAGTGAGACCTCTAAGCATCAACGCCACCGATTAAATGCAAAGACAATTCCAATGTAGATAAGTGCCGAAATTAGATAGTTTGAATTCCATCCCGACTGAGGGGCACACGAGCGTGGATGGTAGTGCCGCGCTCGCGTTGCGAATTGATTAAAAGCTCTCCACCGACTAGCCTCAGCCGCTCCTTCATGCTTGTGAGACCAAGTCCGGCGCATTTCTTTGCAGCTTCGGAATCAAATCCTGCACCGAGATCTCCGACAGTAAGCTGAATGTCATCCGCGCTACCCCACAGCTTTACTTCGAAGCTCCTTACGCCACTATGCTTGCTGGCGTTGCTGAGGGCTTCTTGTAAGACTCGGAACAAGGGGAGAAAAAGGTCAGTCGGTAAGATATCTGGAATATCGTGACTCTGAAAATCAATTTCGACTTTCTGACGGTCACCAAACTCACTGCAGAAGTTCCTGGTCGCTCCAACGATCCCCAGATACTCCTGTTTCAAAGAGTGTAATTCGTGCGACAGCGATTGCACGTCGTTGGTTATTTCGGAGGCCTGGTTGCGAAGGTCGGAGATTTGGCTACCGAAGTCAGATGCCGAGTCGGGAATGTCCTGTTGAACTCTGTCGAGTTGTACCACCAAGAGGGCGAGTCGTTGGACGATGTCGTCATGCAACTCCCTCCCAATCCGGGTACGTTCCTGCTCGTGTGCTTCGATCAGCTTCCGGCTGATGCCGGAAAGCGCCTCTTCCGCCAACTTGCGCTCGGTGATGTCGGTGCAACTGCCTTGATAGCAGCGCAGGGTTCCGTCGGCATTGAGAACGGGGATTCCGTTGACCGAGCCCCACGCGAGGCGACCATCTCTTCGTTTCACGGCGTGGACTACATCCTGGAACTTTTGCTTCTGTTCCATGATCGCGAAGGTCGCCGCCTTGAAGGCATCGCGTCCATCTTCGGGATGGAGATCGTAGAAGTGCAAACGGCCCATGACTTCGTCTGGACGGTAGCCCCACGTGGCCTGGGACACATCGCTGACATAGTTGAAGAGACCCTGCGGATCCACCTCCCAGTGGGTGGTGCGGCTCTGTTCGGCCAACTCCAGAAACCGCGCCTTACTCTCCCGCAGTGTTTCCTCCATCAGCTTGCGATCGGTCACATCGACAGCAACGCCCATATAACCGACAAAGGAACGATCCTGCTCATACCTCGGGACTCCAATATCCAAAATCCAGCGGTACTCCCCGTCGTGCCTGCGTAGCCGATATTCCAGGCTGAATTCCTCGCGCCGATCGAAGCACCGTGCGTAGGTGTCGAGACACCGCCGCAAATCATCGGGGTGGACGCCTTCTGCCCAGCCCTCTCCAAGTTCGGAGTCCAGGGATCGGCCTGTAAAGTCGAGCCAGGGCTGATTGACGTAGGTGCACCGTTTGTCTATGCCGGACACCCAGATCATCACCGGAGCATTATCCGCCAACCACTGAAAACGAGCTTCGCTTTGACCCCAAACAGCTTCTGCATCCGGGGTGGAGATCCGCGGCGGGATCGTCGTCTCCGTTTGCGCAACAACGGCTTCGAACTGCGTCGCAGCAGAGGTAGTCTTCATCACGCTTATTTTCTCCGGAAGGCTATCATACACTCTTAAACTCAATGGAATCTGCAAACGCAGTCGCTCATTGGTGTGAACTTGCGATAACCGCAGCACTCACCCGGCCCAACCAGGCGCGCCGGATGTTTCGAGTTCCCGGTCCGGTAGGGCATGGAGATGGAATGCTGTTTGGGGACGAGCGATTCCACGCCCAACCTTCGTCCTCATCGGTTAGGAGGACGTTGGCCGGCATATGAACGAGAGAAAGGAACTGACATGGTTTGTCCCTGTGGACAGATCGCAACGTTACGAAAGCGATCCAGGCTGATGGTCTGTTTTCACGGTGCGTTCCCAGTCGGAGGATGCGGCCCGGGCCTTGAGAGGGAGGCCGTTCGCGATCGCCGTTATCTGCCGTCGGTATTGGCGGCACAACATGAAAACGGTGCGGAGGCTGGCAACCGAGCACGGCGGCGTTTGCGTGGATGACATCCATTTCCGCTACGAAGGCGGCCAGGTACGCTCGCTGCTGTCGCTGGTGAGCTACCTCGGTTCAGGCATCTACCGAGGCCGTTATCTGGGCGTGAAGATCCCGCCGACCAACCTCCAAGAGTACCACCTGGAGGCAGCTCGAACGTTTGCGAAAGGGCTGGCGGATCGGCTGCTCGTCACACACTGCACCGAACCTTTGGCCCACGCTTGATTCACCGTCTGTCACTATTGACAGTTTCCGATGCTAGGAAAGCGATCTAGGCTAATTTTCTGTCTCTACGTGTGCAGGCCTAAGGTTCCCTTGGCATGCGCAGTCCTATGGGGGGCCAGGCGTGTTGGGTTGAGACATGGACCTTAGGCACGAGGAGAATGCGTCATGAGCCAGAATCACTTTACCCTAAGGTTCCCGTTGAAAAGCCCTGCGGATGCAGCGGCGCTTGCAACCGAGCTTCCACCGCTGATGCCGGCGCTATTTCAAGCGGAGGATTCAATTGGAACGATCCATTACTCGCGCTTCACGATTTCGAGCGACAAGACGTTGTTGTTCCTCGGTGAGTTTGATGGCGAATTGGGAAAACTCATGTCCGCGTTCGTCAAACAGGCGGGACCGGTGTTCGATGCCATCTTCCAGCACGTGGCCGATGCTCCACTTGGTCCGGTTGTGGCGAATGCGGACGCTTTCGTCGAATGGGTCGCCGAGCATCTTCTGAAACCGATCAATCTATACACCGCCTACCCGGAGGTGACGGCCAAGGAGATCAAGACGCTGGCAGCTGCCGCAGGTGTCAGTCCCACCGAAAACGAATTGAATCTATTTCTGGTGATTCTGCCGATGAAGTCGAAACTCGCGTTCATCGAGGTGGAATTGATTCTGCGTGCACGTGGACACGGCACCACCTCAGACCTGGATAAAGTTGGAACTCCCCACTTCGCACAGTTTGTGCCGCTGGAGGATAACCAGGTGGGGTTCTTTACGGTCTACGACGGCTCCTTCGATAAGTACATCGAAGATTTCACCAAGAACATCGGGCAGGTTTTCGACCTGTTGTTCAAATTCACCAAGGGCGCGCCACCCTCGCCGTGCAGGAAGTATGTCCAGGAGTTTATCGACTTCGCCGCAGGAGCGAATCGGCCGCCGATAGGGTTCTACCAGGCGTACCCAGGGCTGAGCGTGCAGGACATTCATGCCCTGATCGCCGATAGTAAGCCGCAACCGGTTTGAACTTCGCACGCAACGTCACGACGAATGAGCGACAGGAGATTGAGTGTGGGCACAGACAGCAAAGGAGACGCGCCACCAGCGAAAGAGGGAGAGGGATTCCTTCGGCGTCTGTTTGGGGGAAGCGAGCACCATGCGTCGGAACCTGACGCGAAACAAGGACCGGGAGATGAATCCACACTCGAGCTGGCGGACATTCAGGGGTTCATCCTTCGCGGGTACCGGATGCCGATGGTCAGGCACTTCCTGTTATCGGTGGGTGTGGCCGCGGAGGCACGGAAGTTGCTGGGGCGACTGGTCAGTGGAGACGAATCCGACGCGCCGCAAATCACGACCGCAGACGATTGGCATGTTGGATTCAAGCCAGGGCCCGGGGATTGCCTCGGCGACTCTCCACGCTGCAAGCCCGACTATTGCCTGAACGTGGGGATTACCTGGCTGGGGCTGCTCGCCCTGGACGTGAACGATCGCGTCCCGAATATCTCCTTCAAATCGTTTGGCGCATTTGTTGCCGGGGCCGCGGCGCGGGCTGACCTTGTTGGTGATACCGGCCCAAGCGCGCCAGAGAATTGGATTGGTGCGTTTGGGAAGGGAAGCGATCACGTAATGGTGACGCTGCACGCGATGAGTCCGGAAGCAATGACGACCTATAGCGAAAAGCTCGCGGCATTATTCGCCGAAAGGAATGCCTTCACAGAGATCTGGCGGACCGACGGGATGGCGCTGATGGACATCGTGGATGGCAAGCTCGTTCCCACGTTTCGCGTTCACTTCGGTTACACCGACGGCATCAGCATGACTACCATTCGCGGAGGGCCGGAACGTTATCCGGCAGATCATCAGCAACCATGCGAACCGTGGCTGTTCGTCTTGCAGGACGAGGCTGAGAATTACTTTGTGCCGGAGCCTCGGGAACTTGGTCTCAACGGCAGCTTTGCCGTGTTCAAGATGATCGAGGCGGATGTTGTTGGGTTCGAAAACTTCTTGCAGTCACAGAAGGAAATAATCGATCCGGAGTTGCTCGCAGCGAAGATATGCGGACGCTGGCGAAACGGTGTCCCTCTTGCGCTGTCGCCGGATACGGACAGCCCGCCGGGCGGCATTGCGCCGGAGCAGATGAACAACTTCGAGTACGTGAATGCCGATGGGTCCGGTGATCCAAGGGGACTCCGCTGCCCGGTGGGTGCACACACTCGCCGCATCAATCCACGAGGGCAGCCGGTGCAGGGGCAGGGGCAGCCTGGCGGCAGCAACAACACTCACCGGCTGATTCGCCGCGGCATGCCGTACGGGCCGACCTACGATCCGACCTACGATCCGACCTACGATCCGACGAAACCCCATGACGGAATCGAACGGGGACTGCTCGGCTATTTCATCAACTCGAGCATCGAGAATCAGTATGAATTCGTGCTGGGGCATTGGGTCAACGACAGCGAATTTGCTGGAGCGGTTCGCCTGCCTCCGAAGGCGAAGGATCCCATGATCGGTACGCAGGATCCAGCCGAGAGCATCTTTGTCATTCCACAGCCGAACGGCGCGCCTGCAACCAAAATCGCCGGATTCTCGATCTTCATAAAAACGAAGGCGGCTGCTTACTGTTTTTTGCCGAGCATCACCGCAATCAAATTTATCTCCGCGCTTTAGTGAGGTTCCTATGCTTTTCGTAACGAGATGGTTCGGAGTGACCGGCAGCGCTGCAGAGCGAGACCCCATTCGCGAGCAGGCTGTAATCGAAGAGATAGTTCAAAAATCTCTTTTGCTGCAGTCGAAATCCGCAGCTGCGCAACATCGCCCTATCGGTCGTGGAACGCACGTGAAGGGAGTATGCGTGAGAGGTAAATTCGAGGTCTTCAATCTCAGCTTGAAACTCGACCTGCGATTGGCGAAGCGACTCGGACAGGGAATTTTCGCAAAGCCTGGAGTGTATCCCGCGACGGTACGGTTTGGAAACTCCGATTCGAGAAGCAATTCGGACTTCAAGCCTGACGTTCGATCCATGTCGTTCTCAGTCGATCTCAATCCGGACTCACCCGCCACAATCACAGGCCTGCGCCGGCAGGATTACTCGCTGCAAAACACCAAGACTCTGCCGATTAACGATGCGAACGCATTTTTGGCGCTGGCCAAGGTCCTGACGGCCTCGAGCCCGCTCTCAGCTTTCTGGGCCCTTGGTTTCAAGGACAAGCTCCGGGTACTGAGGACCGCTTTTTTAGTCCAGTTTCAATTGCATCAGAAGATTAGGCCCTACCAGCACTTGCGCTACGGCAGCAACGTTCCGTTTCGTCATGGACGTTTCGATGTGGTGAAGTTCTCGGCAACACCGTCTCTCGCGAATCAAGCAAAAACGTTGCAACGGCGTAACCCCAATGGCCTGCAGGACGAACTCATCCGGCACGTTGATCAAGATCGTGTCATGAGCAGCTTCGAATTTGGGATTCAATTTCTGGATCCCGAGAAGATGACCTATTGGGGTAAGTGCCGCGACGCCAATTTCTGGATCGAGAACGCGAGTATCGACTGGAAAGAGAGTGAGGCCCCCGTTCATGTTGTCGGTCGGCTCACGTTACTTCCGATGTCGCACCTGTCCGCGGAGGATTCCGCTGCAGTGTATTTCGATGTGACTGGAAATTCGACGTCTGACAGCACGCCGGTCGGGAGCATTAACCGGGCCCGCTGGTCTTCGGAGGTTGCCAGCAGAAAAGCACGCTTGCAAGCGACCAATGCTGGATCTCAGGAGAGCGACAGCGGGGTGGGATTCGCACCAGGCACGACCAGGGGGACCCCTGCCGGGGAAGATGTGTACGAACTCAGGGAATCGAATCACGCGGTTGAGAAGGTGAATTAGGGATTCAACCAACCGGGAAGGTAAAACCTGAGCTGTGAGTCGAAGGGGTGCCGGTTCGTGATCTGCCTCCGTAGCCATCACGCTGCTCATCGCGTAACAGTGCTCGGGAACTACCTGGATGATGTCCCCTGGACCCATCAGGAAGTCGCCCCATGGCTCTATCCAGACTGAATGGTCAGGAGATGGCAGCATTCCCGGGGGGCGAGTGCGCTGGCGCCAACGTACCGCACGGAACTCCTGAAAGATGCGCAGGTTGGGACGGCAAGGAGCCGGGCTGGGCGCAACATTATCGGTTTAGTGTATGTTTAGTACCAAATGATCGCGCAGATCTGAGCATACGATTCCAGGTCGGAGGCCAGTTGGGGATCCGATGTATGTAGCTGCGCGATGGAATGAGAGCGGGCCCACCACTGGTATGGTGTCTCTTTTTGACAATTCATGGGAGGAAGCCGCGTGGACGGAATAGGGACGCAATTGCGGGCAGGCCGGCTTCGGCTGGGGCTCACGTTGCGCGAAGTAGAAGATCGCACGAGTCAGCTCGCCCAGGAGTGGGGCAACACTGCGTACCGCATCTCCGCCAGCTGGCTTGATCGAGTGGAACGCGAAAACCGTGGGCTTTCGGCGACCAAGCTCATCGTACTGGCGTTTATCTACAACCTCACCATGGAACAGATGCTGGCTTTGTGCCCCGGGGTGGGCGAAAGTCCGGCACAGCTGGAGTTGGTATCGCGCCCGAATTCCACGCTGCTGCTGAGTGAAGGGCCGCTTGCCGAACATGCCAGGCTTTGGTTGCCGGATTCGGTGTTAACGGGGCCTGCGCCCGAGGACACGACGCTGTTTCAGTCGGATCAGGGAGTGATGCCGGTTCACTATCGGCGGGGGATCATCGGGCGGAGGGATCGGACCATGGAGCCGATGATTCTGGCGGGGTCCATCGTGCTCATTGATACGCGGAAGCGCGCCATTGCGAAGAGAAAGGACTGGGTCAACGAGTTCGATCGTCCCATCTACTTTCTGCTGACGCGAAGCGCCTATTTCTGCGGATTTTGCGAGTTGGACAAAAACGGAGAGTACCTGAAGCTGGTGCCACACGCGCTCTCGCCTCAAACCGAAGACGACGAGCAGAGGCGGTGGCAATACAGAAAACAAGTGGAAGTCGTTGGGACGGTTGATGCGGTATTTACCCGACGGATCGCGTAACCCGCTAGTGCTGAGGCGGGGGCGGGGCGCGCGGGTGGACTAGAGCGCCCGCTGCAGATCGGCTAGTCCGGGTAGATTGCCCTGTTGATACAAAGCTAGAACTTCACGAGTCATCTGAAAGTAGATAGCTACTGCCTGCTGGAGATATTCTGCCGCAGCTGCCGGCGGGCGACCGGACTTCGCGGTGGCTTTGAGGCGGCCAATATGCCACTCCACTTCACGCGCGTTCAATCGAAGTTGCTCGGCGATGAGCAGGGCCTCCGGATACCATTGCTGAACGTAAAAGACCAGGTCGACCAGCACCGAACAATTTTTCTCCATGACCTCGATGCCGCGCATGCCTCCCAGCAATCGCCAGATATCTTCCGGGCTCATGGTCTCAACCCAATGGTTGTCCTGAGCCGCCAGAGCTGTGGGATCGGCTGCGATTCGCTCCAGGTTTTGGTGATCCAGGGGGGCAAGTCGTTTGAGCAACTCATCCCAGTTTCCGTAAGGGTAGAGTTGGCGCCGGCGATTGCGCAGATAGTAATACGTCCCAATTCCGAGGATCGAAGCAAGGAATATGAACAGAAAACCGAAGAAGTCGAGGTTCCGAATGGTCATTATCGTTTCAAAGCCCGGAGCTTGCGTAGATCGTATTCCACGCGTCTTTGCAATGTAAAGAGTTGTCGCTGAGCTTCTTCGGGAAGTTCCTGTGGGGCGGGCGCGGGCAACCACAGCATGACGATCCAATAGCCCGCGCAGAGGAGATATGTCGACATACGAAGGTAGGTCACGTTCTGATAGGCGATGGAAGTTCCGGCCAGGATGTTGTGCCCAGCTTCGGTGATCAGGCCTACGAGGGAGTAGAAACCAAGGCCCTGGGCGATCCGGGCAACATGCGTATTCCAGGGGAGGTTTGCGGTCGATGAGAAGGCGATCATCCCAACGAACAGCTCGCACTGCAATGCGGACGAGAACAGATTTCCGCGGTCGAGGAGTGTGCGCAGGATGGTCTTCTCTGGAGGGGAGGGAAGGCAGGCCAACACAAAGGCGATGGCGAGCGAGGTAAGCACGAGGAGGAGAAAGCCCTTGCGAATATCGGGGGCCCAGGTGCCTGTGGGGCAGAAGACATGACGCGCGAGTTCGTAGGTTACGGCCAATTGAAGGACAAGATCCAGGCTGGCGAAGGCAAAATACGCGATGAAATAGGTGTGCGCCGATCCACGCAACGCAATCTCATAGAGCGCGATGGAGTTCAGAATATTGGCTGCGATCAGGGTCGTGAAAACCGGAAAGGTTCTTGCGCGATGGCGGGTCAACAGGACAACCAGCAACACGATGTGTCCGGTTAGGCCGGCCGCCCAGAACGCAAAAACCGTCCGGCTTAGATGCATCTCTTACGCTCCTGAGGGCGGCCGATTGTCAATGCCAATTCCAACTATCTCATGCTCATGGAAGGATGCTCAGAAGAATCGTAACGATTAACTGGGGAGGGGGGTTGGTCCCGGTGACTACGTCGGGTTCTGGATTGGTTCCAGTGACAATGGTTGGGGTGCCTGGTGTGGTGGACTGTGCTGTCACCGTCCCGGTGGACAAAACGAGGGCTGTGAAGGTAACGGCAAGGCTGCATATGCGGGAAATGTTCCTGACCATAATTCGCTCCTTAGCGCTGGAAGGCGCTGGGGGCAAGGTAGGCGTCAGGAGGCGATAGTTAGCGAATGATTGCGCGATGTTGCGTAAGCGAAACAAGCGCGAAAGGCGAAAATGGAGGCCTCCAAGCCGGATGGCTTTCCAAAATGGCCACAAATAAGAGATTTAATCCAGTACCATCGCGGTGGTATTGTTGATAGGCAACAAGTTAGACATATAATGGACGCAATTTGGAAGAGTATTGCTGGTCGTTCGGAGCGCCGTCGCGCAGAACCTTGCGGACAAAGAACGCAGTGTCCTACGTCGCGTAGGACACACCCTGCGGCGCACGACCTCAGATGCAGGTACATTCCTGGAAATCGGGAACACTATCGGGGTCTACATCATGGAGCATTCAAAAGACATTGCGGAAGCGGTTACTACGTTGATTAAACTGATGGTCGACCACCCGGAAGAGGTTACGGTGGAGTGCGTTCCAATCAGCGAGGGGAGTTCTCTGCGCATCTCGGTCGGTCATGCCGATATCGGAAAAGTGATTGGAAAGCAGGGACGAACGGCGAGGTCTTTGCGGATACTGGTGACAGCAATGGGGATGGCAAGCAAACAGCGAATCAGCCTCGATATCCAGGAGTAACAGGAGGTGAGGCGTGAGCGGGCCTCCGGGAGGGACCCGGTTACCGGCTCGCGCCAATAATTATCGCCTTTGCTTGAGAAACCCTACATATTTCAGCCGGAAGTGATTACAATCACCGAGAGCCTCATTAGTTACTAGTTAGGATTCCGGCATGTCTCACGTATTGTTGCGAGCGATGATTGGCGTATTGCTGGCATCCCCTTTGGTTATTCTGATTGCCTACCTGATGGCAATCTTCGATCGCGCGTGCTGGAGGTATCAGCGCAAGCACGCGTATCGGCCAGGACCGCGCTAGCCCCTCCGTGGAGCGTGGCACTGCAACCGTTGATCGAGCAGTATCCCGGATGATGTTGCAGTTCTCTTTTTTATCCAGACCTTCCCACCGCATGCAGCCGATGAGACCGGACTACTCTATTGTCTGGACCGCTCTTGGCTGCCCGGAGGAAATTTCGTGACTGCAGTGGTTGTGCCCATCGACTCGATTCGGATGCCAGGCGCTTCCAACCGTGGGATCGGTGAAAGTGAGCTGGGCCCGCAACTCAAAGGCTTGATGGATGAGTCGCGGGTGCTGACGCGGATGATCGACCGCATTGCGTTCGCCTCGGATGCGAGTCTGTATCGCTTGATTCCTCGGGCCGTGGTGCAACCCATGAACTCGGAGGAAGTGCGCAGGCTCTTCCAGTTCAGCCGCGAGCGGAAGATCCCGATGACGTTTCGCGCAGGGGGAACGAGTCTTTGCGGGCAGGCGATTTCGGACGGCATTCTGGTGGATGTTGGCCGTTACTGGCGTATGGGCGCGGTGGAGGAGAACGGCCGATCGGTGCGTGTACAGCCCGGATTGATCGGGCAACAGGCCAACCAGATGCTCAAGCGATATGCGACGAAGATCGGCCCGGATCCGGCGTCGATCAGTGCTGCGCGGATGGGTGGAATTCTCTCCAACAATGCCAGTGGCATGTGCTGCGGGGTATCGCAGAATGCGTATCACACGCTGCGCTCGATGACGTTTGTTCTGCCGTCGGGAACGGAGATTGATACGGCTGCTCCCGATGCAGATGCGCGGTTTCGCGAGAGCGAGCCGCGTCTGGCCGCCGGCCTGCTGCAGTTGAAGCGCCAGGTGGAAGCGAATTCCGAATTGTCGGGGCGCATTCGCGCGAAGTATCGGATGAAGAACACGACGGGATATTCGCTCAATGCGTTCCTGGATTATTCCGATCCCGTGGAGATCTTCAGCCATCTGCTGATTGGGTCTGAAGGGACGCTGGCGTTTATTGCTGAAGCGGTTCTGGAGACGGTGCCGGATCTGCCGGTCAAGTACACGGGCCTGCTTCTGTTTCCGGATCTGCATGCGGCATGCGAGGCGATTGCGCCGTTGCGGGAGGCGGGAGCCGCTGCGCTCGAACTGATGGATCGAGCGTCCCTTCGGTCGGTTGAAGAGAAGCCGGGCATTCCGGCGGAGATTCGCCAATTACCGGAAAACGCTGCGGCTCTACTGGTGGAGTTTCAGACAGCGGACGCCAACGCGGTTGAGGAGAACGCAGCGCGGGCGCAGGTCGCAGTGCAAGGGCTGAAACTGCTGAGTGACCCGCGATTCACGGACGATCCGGTGACGCAAGATCGCTTGTGGAGTATCCGCAAGGGATTGTTTCCCTCGGTGGGTGCGGTGCGAGCCGCCGGTACCACCGTCATCATCGAAGACGTGGCGTTTCCGGTCGATCGCCTGGCGGACGCTGCGGTGGATTTGATTCGTCTGTTTGAGAGGCATCACTACGACAACGCGATCATCTTCGGTCATGCCAAAGATGGGAATCTTCACTTCGTCATCACGCAGGGATTCAATACGCAGAGGGAAGTCACACAGTATCGCGACTTCATGGCGGATCTGGTGCGCCTGGTGGTGCAGAAGTATGACGGCGCATTGAAGGCCGAGCATGGAACCGGCCGTAACATGGCGCCGTTTGTGGAGACGGAGTGGGGTTCCGAAGCCTACGCGATGATGCGGCAACTCAAGGCGCTCGCGGACCCGGAAGGCTTGCTCAATCCCGGGGTGATCCTCAACCCCAATCCGGAGGCTCACCTTGCAGACTTGAAGAGGATGCCGGTGGTGGAGGCCGAGATCGATAAGTGCATTGAGTGCGGTTATTGCGAGCCGAAGTGTCCGAGCCGAGATATAACGTTGACCCCGCGACAACGGATTGTGGTGCGGCGTGAGATGCAGCGGCTGAAGGACTCCGGGGCCAACAGTGCTGCGCAGGAGGCGCTGGGTGCGGACTTTCCGTACATGGCTTTGGATACGTGTGCTGTGGATGGATTGTGCGCCACTGCGTGCCCTGTGAATATCGATACGGGAACACTGACCAAGCGGTTTCGCCGTTTGCGGCACACGGCATTTGCGAATCGCGTTGCGACGGGGTTGGCGCGGAATTTCACGCTGGCAGAAACCGGAGGGCGGCTGGCGCTGACGGCGGGACATCTTGTTCAGGATTTTTGCGGGCTTCGGTTCATGCGCGGCATCACACGGCTCATGGATAAGGTTACGCGGAGTGTGATGGATGAGCCCTTCTGGCAGTGGTCGGCAGAGATGCCGAGGGCGCGGCGCGGTTCGCTGCCTGTGCGCACGCCGCCAGGCGCGAATGCCGTGTACTTTCCGGCATGCATCTCACGGATCATGGGCGCGCTTCCGGGGGAGCAACAGCAGATAAGCGTGATGCAGGCGCTGCTCAACGTTGCGGACCGCGCGGGCGTGACGATGTACGTGCCCGGAGATATCGCGGGTAATTGTTGTGGCGTGCCATTCTCCTCCAAGGGTTTTGAGACGGCACATGCCGTTGCGGCCAATCACACGGTGGAGAGCTTTTTCCGTTGGTCCAGGGAAGGGAAGCTACCAATTGTGATCGACACCAGCCCATGCACGTACGGGCTGAAGACCGCACGTCCTTATCTGAGCCGCGAAAACCAGGCCAGGTTCGATGCGCTTACGATCCTCGACTCCGTGGAGTTTGCGCACGACCAGTTATTGCCTAAGCTTCCAATTCATCGCAAGGTTGACTCGATCGCGCTGCACCCTGTCTGTTCGGCAGTGAAGATGGGAATCACACCAAAGTTGGTGCGCATCTCCAACGCGTGCTGCGATTCTGTGTGCGTGCCGCCGGACGCGGGATGCTGTGCCTTTGCCGGGGATCGGGGGTTCTTGTTTCCTGAACTGACGGCTTCCGCGACGGAGGTGGAGACACGACAGGTTCGGGAGCAAGAGCATGATGGCTATTACTCAAGCAGCCGGACCTGTGAGATCGGAATGACGCGAGCGACGGGCAAGGTCTATCAGTCCTACTTGCATTTGCTGGAGTACGCCTCGCGAAGCGGTCGCGAGGGCGATGCAGGTTGAGAAGCCTCGAATCGCTGGTTGGAGCAAGGGAGCCACGCTGGCTGGGAGGCTTCCTCCGCCTCGGGCGATTCGGGAAAAAAGGCTGTCCTTCCGGAGCGATCGGAGGGTAGAGTATTAGTTCGACCCACCGTTGCTCCCGAGGATTCTCAACCATGACTTCATTGCAGCTCGATTTGAAGCGTCTGTTTCTCGTTGCCCTCATCGTTATGACAACCAGCACCGGTCTGTGTGGCGTTGCTGCAGCCGCAGGTCCGCTGTTGCTGAGAAACCCTTCGTTGAGCAAAGACAAGATTGCTTTCCTGTACGCGGACGATATATGGACGGTGCCGCGTGGGGGCGGTGAGGCCGCACGGTTGACCTCGGTAGGCGCCGTCACCGAGGGACCGTACTTTTCTCCCGACGGCACGCAGGTTGCTTACTCGACGCGCGAGCATGGGCAGGTTGATGTCTACGTAGTCAACGCGGACGGTGGAGTGCCAAGAAGATTGACGTGGGAGCCGACCGGTAGCTATGCCGCGGGCTGGACGCCGGATGGGAAAGACGTATTGTTCGCATCGATGCACGCAAGCTTCTCGGATTATTTCAGGCTGTTCGTGACTCATGCGGACGGAACGGGAACGCCCACGGTGCTTCCGCTGCCAAGTGCGGAGACGGGCAGTTTTTCGCCGGACGGAAGTACCCTGGCCTACGAACCGATTCTCCAGTGGGAGGACGCCTGGAAGCATTATCGCGGCGGCCAGACCAAGAAAGTCTGGCTCGTGAATATGAAGAGCCTTGACCTGGTGAAGGTTCCGCGCGAGAACTCGAATGACTTCAATCCGGTGTGGGAAGGGAATTCGGTTTACTTCTTGTCGGACCGCAATGGGCCGGTGTCGCTGTTTCGCTACGACACGGAGAGCAAGGCCGTGACACAGGTGGTGGACAATCACGGATACGATCTCAAGACGGTCGCGGCCGGCCCGGGAGGGTTGGTGTATGAGCAGTTTGGCTCACTGCATTTGTATGATCTCGATACAAAAAAAGAGCAGGCAGTTCAGGTCACGATTCACGGCGAGCTAGGCGAACTGACTCCGCACCTGGCGAATATTCCGGCGGACCAGGTGCAGAATATCGGAGTGTCTCCGACAGGTGTACGTGTGCTTGCCGAGGCCCACGGAGACATCTTCACGCTTCCGGCCGAAAAGGGAGACACGCGGAATCTGACCAAGACGCCGGGTGTTGCAGAGCGCGATCCGTCGTGGTCGCCTGATGGGAAATCGATCGCGTACTTCAGCGATGCGTCGGGTGAGTATCAACTGTACATTCGAGACCAGGATGGGCTGCATCCTCCGAAGGTGATCGACCTCGGCCCAAATCCCTCCTACTTCTATAGTCCGCGGTGGTCGCCGGATTCCAAGCATATTGCGTATTCCGACAAGCATCTGCATCTTTGGTATGTCGACGTCGCCGGTGGCAAGCCGGTGCTTGTCGCGACAGGTTTGCGGGGGAGCTTTGGATCGTCGACTGAGCTTAGCTGGTCGCCTGATTCGCAATGGATTGCGTATACCCGGGATCTTGAGAACCAGTTGCATGCCGTGTTCTTCTACTCACTGACGACGCACACCTCCGCCCAGATTACCGACGGCATGAGCAACGCGGCGCATCCAGTCTTCGATGCCAGTGGCAAGTTCCTCTACTTCGCCGCGTCGACCAACAATGGACCCTCGGACGCTGGAATCGATCTCTCCTCGCTGGATCGGGCGACCAGCAGCAGCGCGTACGTGATCGTGCTGGCGAAGGACGGAATTTCGCCCGTGCCACCTGAGAGCGATGAAGAAAAGACAGCGGAAGAGGCGGACAAGAAGACCGACGACACCAAGCCAGCGGCGAAGAAGGACGTCGAGAAGACGCAGGACAAAGAGGTCGCGAAGGGCGACGAAAAGAAGGACGCCGCAAAGAAAGACGAGGTGAAGCCGACGGTGATCGACCTGCCCGGAATTGGCAACCGAATCCTTGCGCTTCCTATTCCCGCGCGGAATTACATCGATCTGCAGGTGGGCAAGACCGGGGTACTTTTTCTGGCAGAGGGGAGCCCGGTGGGGCGTGTCTCGGGCGACCGCGGCGCGCCGATACGGTCGCTGTGGAGGTTCACAACCGAGAAGCGCAAGACGGAGGAGATCTTCAATAACCTGACCGGCTTCGCCGTCAGCGCGAATGGAGAACAGTTGCTGGCGATGCGCGAGGGCAGCTGGTTTGTCACGCCCATCGCCGAGCTGAAGACCGGTTCCCCCGAGGCTCCGCAGGGTAAGCCGATTAACAATGGGGGAATGTTCGCCACCATCGATTTGCGCCAGGAGTGGAAGCAGCAGTATCGCGAGACCTGGCGTATCCAGCGAGACTTCTTCTACGATCCCCATCTGCATGGTTTGGACGTGCAGAAGATATCTGCGAAATATGAGCCATATCTCGATGGACTAGCATCAAGGTCCGAGTTTACGTATTTGTGCACCGAGATGCTGGGCGAAATTCAGATTGGGCACATGTTTATCCGCGGCCCGGAGGATCCGGATAAGTCCCCGAAGCCGGGCCTGCTCGGTGCGGATTATGTCGTCGAGAACAACCGATACAAATTCTCGAAGATCTATAACGGCCAGAACTGGACTCCCGCCTTAACCGCGCCGCTCACCTTGCCCGGCATCAATATAACCGAAGGCAACTACTTATTGGCAGTCAATGGGCGCGAGTTGCATGCCACCGATAACTTGAACAGCTTCTTTGACGGCACTGCCGGCAAGCAGACGGTGCTGCGAGTGGGGAACAAGGCTGATGGAACGGACGCCAGAGATGTAACGGTCGTTCCTACCGACTCGGAGCACGGACTGCGAAACCTGGATTGGATTGAATCCAACCGGCGCAAGGTCGATCAACTATCCGGCGGCAAAGTTGCGTATATCTATATGCCGAATACCGGGGGCGCGGGCTATGATAACTTCAACCGTTACTTTTATTCTCAGCTGGATAAGCAGGGCGTGGTGCTCGATGAACGCTATAACGAGGGCGGGTTCATCGCCGACTATGTTGTGAACGTGCTGGGACAAAAACCATTGAGTGCCGCGATCGAACGCGATGGCGAGCCTGTCCATGATCCCGAGGGCGCCATCTTCGGACCGAAGGCGATGATCATCAATCAGTCGGCGGGCTCGGGCGGCGATGCCATGCCGTGGTACTTCCGCAAAGCCGGGCTGGGAACGCTGGTCGGCGTTCGGACATGGGGAGGCCTGGTGGGCATTGGAGGTTACCCGACCCTGATCGATGGCGGCGGGGTAACAGCTCCACGGTATGCCATCTATGGGCTGCATGGCGACTGGGAGGTGGAGGGTCACGGCATCGCGCCGGATGTTGAAGTGGAGGAATATCCGAAGGATGTTGCGGCTGGGCACGACCTGCAGCTCGAGCGCTCCGTTGAGATCGTGATGCAGCAGTTGAAAGAGCATCCGGTAACGATGCCGCCTGTCCCGGCTTATCCGAACTACCACCAGAACGACGGGTTGGGCCATCCGTAGTGACTTAGAAGATCTCGTCGTCGCCAATCGGCATGCCGGGCGGAGCTTCGATCGGCTTGGCCGGTACAAACTTTTCGGGATCACGATTGAAGTCGTCGATGCGCTGAATGAGGGCGGCACGATGGATGGCCTCGGCGGTATCGCTGAGTGGTGGGGCAGTGTTCCACTGCTTGAGAAGATCGCTGATGTGCGACCGAGCGATCGCGCGTGCCTGCGTGGAGGCCTCCGGATTTACGGCGAGGGCAAGCATCGCTTCCACGGCACGGAACTCCACGGCGCGTTCAACCTCGGACGACATGGAGTGACCCGCCTCAGGCCGTTCCGCGACCGTCGTAGAGATTGCCTCGAGGACGGAACGTAACGAAGGGCTCCCCGGAACGCGCATATGGTATTGTACGAGGCGGGAGGCGCGCGATGGATCAAGCAGCACCTGGAGCGTAAGATCCGCAGCGCATTCCGCGGCGGCAATCGGATCGAAGGTGAGGCCGGTCTGAGAAGGAAACGACTCCTGGGTGCGAGGATAGCCAGGCGGCACCGGTGGAAGGACCTTGAGGAGCGACTCGGGAAGCGTGAGTGTTTCCGGGCTCAGCGTTTGCAGAACGGTTGTGAGTGCTTTGCGCTGGTCTGCCGGGGCCACGATCTCTGGATCCGCTAGTCCATCGCCTCGCTCGTTATAGCGATAGTCGAGGCCACCGATCTCCTTGATGGCGGCTTCGGTCTGGTAGCGGTGAAATAAATAGATAGGCACCAGCGCGAGCTCAAGCTGCGACATGGGGGTTCCGGGCTCAATCACATCGGGGCCGAAGTTCTTGAGCGCGGCCGCTCGCACTTCAAGCACTCGCGCAAGTTCAGCAGCGGGATCAGCACCGTTGTCCCAAAGATGCGCATGAGGTTGCGCGGAACCAAAGGGACGCGCATCTTCGTCGGTGATGAAGACCTGGCCGCGGTGGTCGGCGTCGGCGAGAATCTTTGTGAGCGCGGCCTCAACATCGGTATTCGGTGCGAACTGCCGGTAACCGTAATCGATCGAAACCTTGTCCCAGTCGCCGATATGGTCGGCATAGGCGTGCGACGTATCAATGGCCCCATTCTTATCCAGCGTTACGTAGGGGTGGGGATAATCCATGACGCTGTCGGACTGAGAGACGCTGGAGGCTGCGAAGTTGTGAGCGAGGCCGAGCGTATGGCCGGTCTCATGGGCCGACAGTTGGCGAATGCGCGCCAGCACCATCCGGAGCATTAGATTGTCCTCGGGCTTTGGCAGATGACCATCTTTATAGGGAGCGAGCAAACCTTCGGCGATGAGGTAATCCTGGCGTCCGCGCAGTGAACCTAACGTAACGTTGCCCTTGATGATCTCTCCAGTACGCGGGTCGGCAAGCGCATCCCCATAGCTCCAGCCGCGCGTGTACCGATGAACCCACTGGATGATGTTGTAACGAATATCCATGGGGTCAGCGCCCTCGGGAAGCAGATCGACGCGGAAGGTTCCGGGTGCCCAGCCGGCGGCCTGGAATGCCTGGTCCCACCAGCGTGCGCCCTCGACCAGCGCCGTGCGAATCGGCTCGGGTGCGCCGCGATCGACGTAGTACTGGATCGGAGTGACGGCCTCGCAGCGAGTCGTGCAGGCTGGATCTTTCCTGATCAGCCGGTGACGAAGAATGAAGCGCTGTGTGACGTCGTCACCAAGCGGCGCCGTCAGATCACGGAACGAGGAAGGGAAGTAGCCTGCGCGCGGATTGAACCGACGGGGGGTAAACCCCGGTGGTGGCAGCTCAATGAACGAGTGCCGCTCGCGCAGCGTCATGGCGTGCGGGTCAGGCGTGACGTCCGAGACGTACGGTGCTTTCAGCGGACCTTCGGCCGTGAAGGTGAGCTCAGCTTCTATCTCGGTGTTCTTCGGAAACCCTTTGGTGTCGTCGAGCGCGATGGTGGATCGGGTTGGGTCGACATGATAAGCGCCCTGGTGGAGCGCGGCCAGTGTTTCGACCACGCGATGAGCATCGTGAAGGAAGAAATCAGTGGCGTCCACAAGCACAGCACCGGAAGGATCTTCAGCTGCAACCGTGAACCCCCAAAGTATCGATTCGGGAAACGATTGCGTCACCGCAAGAGTTTCGGCCGCCTCCTTCGAGGAGCTGCGGAAGTAGCTGTTCGGTTGAGCCAGGAGAACCTTCGGCCCGGACCTCTCGAAGCGAACGATGCGACCTTCGGATAATTGACCGCGATCGAGACCAAGATCGTTGGAGCCTGTGCCATAGGGGAGCGAGTTGGTATAGAGAAGATCCGTGTCAAGGTGCGGGATCTCAAGGTAGAGCTTTCCGGCTGCCGGATCCCAGTCGAGTGGCAGGAAGCCATCGATGTGGTGCATGCCCGATGACTTCGCAGCGATCGTTGGGAGTTGATCGGCGGGTGTCTCGGCGTAGGCAGGAGCGAACGCCAGGAGCAGGGCGAAAAGAAGGGTGGGGCGCATGGGTATTTTTACCATGCGGCTTCGATGATTGATCAGCGTTCGACCTGCCGGGCTTAGGTAGTCGAGAGCGGGCGACTAGAGGTGATTGAACGGCCAGGAAATGGAATGGGCGCTTACCGGTGAAGCATATCGAATATCGCCCACACCTCTCACCGAGGACATTTCTTGTATCTATCGGGGAATCAGGTATATGCAGTCTTCCCGTCGTTTGATTGACAAGGCAGTCAGTTGATAAGCCGCCCTCCTGTGACGAACGTCACAGGTTGTTCGATGCGTCGGGACTATGGTTGCAGCTGTTGGGATCCAGGCCGATCTCCAGCAACTTTATCGCAGCTAGAACGCGCCAAACAGAGGTGTTTTACATGAGGCAAAAGCCCCGCAGGATAACGAGATTGTTTCTACTGGCAGCGGTGGTTGGGATGCTGACGCTGTGGGGCGCGGGCAGGGCGGCCGCGCAGACGCAGAC
>Ga0210392_10000028_pt1 | contig 140525 bp, 155 predicted proteins | sample IncBWC30OmetaG_FD_161057 | JGI IMG/M metagenome (GOLD analysis project Ga0210392, IMG submission 161057) | Forest soil microbial communities from Barre Woods Harvard Forest LTER site, Petersham, Massachusetts, United States - Inc-BW-C-30-O ... | reverse complement strand
CGGCTACATCTCGCCCTACTTCGTCACCAACGCCGACAAGATGCGCGTCGAGTTCGACGATGCCTACATCCTGATCAACGAGAAGAAGCTCTCCAACCTCAACGAACTGCTTCCGCTCTTGGAAGCCGTGGTGCAGACCGGCAAGCCGCTGGTGATCGTCGCCGAAGACGTCGAAGGCGAGGCGCTTGCTACCCTCGTCGTCAACCGTCTGCGTGGCGGCCTCAAGGTTGCGGCCGTGAAGGCGCCGGGCTTCGGCGATCGCCGCAAGGCCATGCTGCAGGACATCGCAGTGCTGACCGGCGGCCAGGCGATCTCGGAAGATCTCGGCATCAAGATGGAGAACGTCACGCTGGCCATGCTCGGCAAGGCCAAGAAGGTGATGATCGACAAGGAGAACACCACCATCGTCAACGGCGCCGGCAAGAAGGCCGACATCGAAGCGCGCGTCAACCAGATCAAGGCGCAGATCGAGGAAACCACCTCGGACTACGACCGCGAGAAGCTGCAGGAGCGTCTGGCCAAGCTCGCGGGCGGCGTCGCTGTGATCCGCGTCGGCGGCGCGACCGAAGTCGAAGTCAAGGAGCGCAAGGATCGCGTGGACGACGCGATGCATGCGACCCGCGCTGCGGTTGAAGAAGGCATCGTACCGGGCGGCGGCGTCGCTCTGCTGCGCGCCTCCGAGGTATTGAAGCGCGTCAAGACCGCGAACGACGACCAGAAGACCGGCGTCGAAATTGTGCGCAAGGCGCTGTCATTCCCGGCCCGCCAGATCGCAATCAACGCAGGCGAGGACGGCAGCGTCATCGTCGGCAAGATTCTGGAAAACGACTCGTATGCCTTCGGCTACGACTCGCAGAACGGGACTTACGGCGACCTCGTCAAGAAGGGCATCATCGACCCGACCAAGGTCGTTCGCGCGGCGATCCAGAACGCGGCCTCGGTCGCGGCTCTCTTGATCACCACCGAAGCCATGATCGCCGAACTGCCGAAGAAGAACCAGGGCGGCGGCATGCCCCCGGGCGGCGGCGGCGGCATGGGCGGCATGGATTTCTGAGTCCACGCTTCCCGGACGCGGCGCAGCGCGCAAGCGCTGCCCCGCAGAGCCGGAATCGCCACAGACGAGAAACGCAAAACCCCGGCAGCGATGCCGGGGTTTTTGTTTGAATGTCCCTATCGCGCGACTGCCCTTAAACTTTCGGTCGAGCGGTTAGAGTGACAAAGAGGCCTAGACTGGATGACCAGGACCGTGATGGACACCGGAATCATTGATCGCCTTGCCCGGTGAATTCTCCAGAAAGGTCGTGTATCGCCTCGATGCCTTTCGCTTTGCCCATATCCAAAACGCCAAACTCATCAGTGCCGCCATCCAAGGTAGATAGGTCAGTCCCGTGCCCACCTTGGTCTTGTGCCAAACTGGCAACACTACAGTGAAAAAATGAGTCGTAAGAACAAGTAGTGCGACACCGACAGCGAGGTACATTTGTATTTCAAGATGAGTTATCAGGGCACCAGTTTTTCGATGCCGTCCGAAATAATAATGAATATCGTGCAAATCAGACTCTAATAGAAACTGACGCTCGATATTAGCGATAATCACCAAATTTCGATTGTACCAATATCCCGCATCGTACACGTGCGCGATAACCCAAGCACACAACATAACAATTAAGGAGACGGCGATATCTAAAGAGATAACGTTTTTTTCAACCAAAGCGAAGGCCGCAAACGCGCCGAATAATACGCCGACAGATTGCCACACGACGACAATATGACGATTAATATCGTTCATAAGCTGACCGTACATCGCTAACAAAAAATCGCGACGGGGCTTTTCATGATCTGGAACTTCGGACATTAAATTCAAAGCCTTTTGGCGTGATATGTGTTCCAAAGAGCCGTCATGTTTTTTACAGAATCGTTCAGGCAATTGCGATACCCGCCTGTGGGATGGCGCCGAAATATTTCTCCATCAAAATAATCTCCAAAAGCAGCGTCTAGAGTGAACCGATTTGTGTCGATGCTAAAGACAGGCATTCTTTCAGCCAACTTTCGCTGCACGTCCGGCCGTCCTCCAAGGAGATGTACCGGGCGGCGAAAGGCTTCAGGAGCTAATTTGGTTCCACCGTATTTAGTCGGGACACTGAATCCGAGCAAGAATTCAGGAGGAATCGCAGTGTCCAATCGCGATTCTAAATTTTTGTCTTTTGGTACCAAAACGACATGAGTGGCATATTCTAGTAATCGGAAGGCCTGATCGACGATACGGCGCAGATCCCTTTTTTCTTCGATATCACGCGCGACAGTTATCATCGGACGAGTTTGTGTGGCAGCCTCTAAATGCCTTCGGAAATCATAATTCTTCCAATCAATGTCTAAAAAACCGAGTCGGGGAAACCTCTTTATATCTCGTAAATTTGTATACCGCGCGCCCGGAAGCCATCCGTGTTGTACAGCTATCTCCAAAACCGTAGCGCTATGTGCCACAAACTTCAGTACGTTTCTGCGCCCCATCTAGGCAGGATGACAGCTCCTCCGGCAATTTCAATGGCCTCTGTTTCCGCTGGAGGCCGGATGGTAGAATCCGTGGACTATCATTGAAGGAGACATCAATGCCACGGCTCCAAACCCATCCCGGCGAAATCCTGCGCGAGGAATACCTCGTGCCCCTCGGCCTGTCGGCGCGCGCCCTGGCGAAGCTGCAGAGCCGGGGTCCCGGTTACTTGCGACAAGAAGAAACCGGGGTCCCGGCTCTGCGGAGCGGCATGAAGAATGCCGCACCGCGTCCGGGACACGAAACCTGCCGCCGGCAAAATTTAATGTTTCTCTCTGTTGACAATATTCCTTCTATGGATTTATAACCTAGTCATCTCATCTCACTGAGGGGCGTTACCTAGGACGCTTCGTGGCGCGGGGTGGGAGCGGCGCCTGCGGGCGTGGGGGTCGTGCCCCGCGCACTCGGGGGGCCTTGGGTAACCGTCCGTGCCCATTACGGGGCGCTGCCTTCAGTGGCTGGACGAGACGGGTGAAGGGCGGGGAAACCTGCCTGGATGTACGGGACTCGGCGGCGCAAATCGTCCGAGGAACGTAGCCCGCGCTCGGAAGAACCGGTCCCAGGGTCGAAGAAGTCGCCGCGGTGGAGCGCCGAGAGGCGTTGCCGTGTGCCTCTGTTTCCCGGCAATCCGGGAAGCATGCCGCGGCCCTGTTAAGGTGCGCCTTTCGGCGTTCCGCCTCCCTCTCTTCGTATCGAGAGCGAGGTCCTCTGAACCTTCCATTCACGCGAAGGCATTTGCGGGCAGCGATGACGCTCGGCCTGAAGGAAGGAGCGATGTGATGCGCTCACAAATCTTTCCACGTCGTCCCCGCGCAGGCGGGGACCCATACACACCGCCGTCCATGATGCGAAAGGTGCCAGCGACTCGTGAAAGCAATGTGCAGAACCATAACCATCGGCGGTTATGGGTCCCCGCCTGCGCGGGGACGACAGTAGAGCGCGTTCACGAGGACGACGAATGCATTTGAGCCGCCGTCCGCCGCGCGCTAATGAGGTTGCATGCTCGTCTATATCCAGATCCTCCGTCTTGTCGCCGCCGTCGCGGTGATCGCCTTTCATGCTCTGGGCGCTCCACCGAAAGGCTTCGAGGTTCCCGAGAGCGTGATTTCCTTCGCGCTGTCCTATGGCGGCCGCGGCGTCGATCTGTTCTTCGTCATTTCCGGTTTTGTCATTTTTTATGCGACGCATCGCGCGCCGTTGACGCCGGCGGAATTTCTGCGCCGCCGCGTCGAGCGCATCGTGCCGCTGTATTTTTTCGTGATCTTCGCGGTCACCGTACTGGCGGTGACGCTCCCCGCCACCTTCGGCGCGCCGGACTGGTACACGCCGCGCCATATCATCAAATCGCTGGCGTTCATCGCCTTCACCGACGGCGAAATGCCGGTGGTCTATGTCGGCTGGTCGCTCGAATACGAGATGTACTTCTATCTCGCCGCGACGCTGCTGATGGCGATGACGCGCAATGTCTGGCGCAACATCGTGGTGATGTTCTCCGCAGCCGCGCTGCTCGGACAGATCCCCGGCGTTGCCACGGCACTCGGAAACACCGCGTTCTTCGCCGATGCAATGATCCTCGAATTCGTGCTTGGCGTCATCGTCGGCCACCTGTTCGTCAATGGCCGGACCGGTTGGCCGACAGCCGTTGCCGCCGCCTGCGCGATCGCGGTGTTGCTGGTGACGGATCCAGCCAACCGCGTCATCGTGTCCGGCGTCCCTGCGGCCTGCCTGGTCGCGGCAGCGGCCTGGTCAAGCCGCAGGCGCACCGATCCGTCGTGGCCCGAGCGCGCGCTGGCGCGGCTGGGCGATGCATCCTATTCGATTTATCTCGCGCAGGTGCAGTCGGTGTCGTTGATATCGATGCTGATCGCGGGCTTCGCTCCAGCCATCCCGCCGCTGCTGCTACTCGCTGTCACGACCTGCATCGTGGTGGCGCTCGGCCTGGCGCTGAATATCCTGGTGGAACGGCCGTTGCTCAAACTCTGCCGGCGCCTTGGCACTCCGCGCCCCGCGGTCACTCCACGCGCGCAACCACGGCCAGCCGCTTGATGCCGCCGTTGCGGTACGCTTCGAGGAATGCGTAATAGTCCTTGAACGACACGCAGCCGTTGGAATCGCCGTTGGGGCCGAGCATGTAGGTATGCGCCAGGAGGCCGGTGCGTCCGAAGATCGCGTCCTCGCCGCCGACGGGTTTCAGGCGCAGCGCCGGCACGCCGTGGAACAGCGCCTCGCGCGGCTCCAGGTCGTAGACATGCGGCGGCGTGACGCCGCGCATTTTGACATGGGCGTAGCGCGGATCGTCGAGCTTTTCGCCGAGACCTGAATGCGCTTCCAGTTTGGTACCGTCGGGCAGGTAGACCGTGCGCGCGGTGATATCGTAGACCGCGGTGGCGCGATCGTAGGGCGCGGCGTTGCCCATCGGGCTGGCTTTTCCGGCGCCTGGAATACTGACGTCGCTGAAATCGGCGGATGCGAAGGCCAGCGTCGGGCCCTTCGATGCCGCCTTGCCGTACAGCTTTTCGAAAATGGTGGGTTTCTCACTCGAGGTGACCGCCAGAATCGCCGCCTTGGCTTTTGCGATCTCGCGGCCGGCCAGCAATCGCAGCGTGGACGGCCGCGCCGTCGGCAACGGCACGCTGTCCACGAGTTGCGGCGCTGGCGGCGGCAGCGGCAAGTCCTCAGGTAGCGCGGCCTCGGGCGTGCGCATCGCCAGGCGGCGGTCATACTTTCCCGGCGCGTTCGCCGAGAACGTTACCGGCGGCGAGCCCAGTGAATGGGTAACGTCCAGCAGTTCCGAATAGGTCTTGCGGATCGTGTCCGATGCCTGCCGCGCAACCGACGCCGATTTCCGCACCACAGTCACGCCCTCGGGTTCCGCACCAAGCGCATCAAAACGCGCGCTGAAGGTTATCGGCTCGGCACGGCCGGCAACGCTTGCGGGTTCGTCGCCGGCGCCAAGCGCGATCGGATTGGAGTCAGTTCCGAAAACATTCGCAACAAACGTCCAGCCGCAGCCCAGCACGATGCAGGCAAGCGCGGCAGCACCGAACAGATTCTGGGTGGCATTTTTCCGGGATGAACTTCTGTCGTCAGTCGCCGCGAAATGATAACGCACGCCGGTACTGTAAGTCATTCGCCTCGCGTCCAGACTGATTCCACTTTGTTCCTCGTGAGCGAGCGCCGAGCCGCGGAAGTTCAAGTTCCGCCGCAGCATCTCGCAGAGGCGCGGAGCGTCATTAAGGCGACTTTTAGTTAAATGCGGATTAAGTGCGGGCGGATGTAAGGCAGATGGAACCGGCGGAAGCGAACACCGGAGCGGCCTTGTTCGATATGCTTAATTTAGCATTTCAATTGTTCAATTTCGGAACCAACACCGCGTCATACGCGGGCTTGACCCGCGTATCCATCCATCTTCGCAAGATACATTTCTCAAAGAGGATGGATTGCCGGGTCAAGCCCGGCAATGACGAACTTAAGTTCCTTCCGGGACCTCGTCGGTCCACACCGTAAAACTCACCAGCGTGTTCGGCCCGAAGGTCTGCGTGATCGGCACGTCGGATGCGTCGCGGCCTTGCGCGATCAGCACGCGGCCGATGCGCGGAATGTTGTTGCGGGCATCGAATGTGTACCAGCGGCCGCCGATATAGGCCTCGAACCAGCCGGCGAAATCGCCGGCGGCCCAGGGCTTGGGCATGCCGATGTCGCCGAGATAGCCGGTGCAATAGCGCGCCGGAATATTCATGCAGCGGCAGAACGTGATGGCGAGATGGGCATAGTCGCGGCAGACGCCCTTGCCCTCGTTGAATGCCTCCCAGGCCGTCATGGTGGCACGGGCGTGCTCGTAACCGAACGCGATGTGGTTGTGCACGAAATCGCAGATCGCCTGCACACGCGCCCAACCCGGCGACGTGTTCTCGAACAGCTTCCACGCCACATCCGACAAACGGTCGGTCTCGCAGTAACGGCTGCCGAGCAGATAGACCAGCGTATCGGCCGGCAGATCTTCCACGGCGTGCTGGCGGGCCGAGGGCACGATCACATCCGGCAAACCGGAATCCCGCACCATCCCGTCGGCCTTGAGGATCAGGCGGCCTGCGGGTGCGACGATGCGGCTGCACCAATTGCCAAATCCGTCGCGATAGGGCGTGATCGGCACCGAAGGGCTGGTGGTCAGGTAATCCGGTATGACGACATCGGACGCGCGGGTGAAATGCGTGCCCAGCACCATGATCATCGGGGTGGGTTGCGGAAAGTCGTAAATCATCTCGTACCCAACGCGAATCTTCATGCGGCAATTCCTGGACGTTCGGTCGTGAAACGACAAATAGCGAAGCGGCCCGAGCGCCTTGGGCCCAGTCCGCATTCTCACAAATACATTGAAGCGTTATTTCGAGATGGCGACGAAAGCCGTCGAATACAAGGCAACACCCGGCCTTATTCGATGGGATGAGGCCGTCCGGCGAGAAAGCGATGGCTAATCAAGCCGAAAGGGCGCACGGTCGATCCATGTCCGACACCGCGCGATTCCAGCTGCTGCACCTCGATGCAGGCAGGCAATCATGACCCTGCGCTCGCGGCGTGAAACCATCACCTTCAGGCATCCGTTCCGGATCAAGGGCATCGACCGCCTGCTTTCGGCCGGCGCTTACGAGGTCGTCACCGATGAGGAGATGATCGAGGGGCTGTCGTTTGCGTCCTTCCGCCGCGTCGCGACCATGATCATGGTGCCGCGCGGCTCGTCGATGGAGATGATCTCCATCAGTCCGGCCGATCTCAGCGATGCGCAACACATCGACGCGGGTGCCGCATGAACGACAAGCCGGTCGATCTCGACAGACATCGCGGCATGGCGTCGCAAAAGGCCACCGACATGCGGCGGGTGCTCGCCGACGTCGAGGCCAACGCCAAGCTGCTGCGCGACCGTCAGGGCATGCTTGAAAGCCAGCTGCTTTCGGCGCCGGCGGAGTCATGGCCGGAGGCGGCTGCCAAGGCGCGTTACGTGCTGAATTTATACGCCGCTGGGCTCGCCCCATCGGACACCCATCACCGCGATCTCGTCGCGGCGGTGCTTAGAGACTTTGCCCGGCTTTCCGATGAGAGCTGAACGAAAACGACTACTGGCCGTAAACTTCACCCCGCGCTGGATGCAGCATCCAGCGCCCACCCTGAAAGCGCCCTTCATGCAAAATCTTTCCGCGCGTCACGTCAAAACCGAAGAGTCGCTCCGTCTCGGCGTCGAATCCGGCTGGTACAGCACCAAGGTCAGCGGCACCTTCGTCACCGGCCCGCATGTCACCGAGGCCGATTGTCTCGGGAAAATCCTGGAGCTCAGTCCGCCGCCCGCAAAACGCAGGGTGTGAGGGCACGTGTCCCGGACGCGGTGCGGCATTCTTCATGTCGCTCCGCAGAGCCGGGACCGTACCAAACGCCGGAGTTCGTTACGGCCCCGGCTCAGCAGCGCATCACTTCGTGCTGCGCTGCGTCCGGGAACGGAGGTCTACTTCGCCAGTTCCGGCGGCGGCGCGCGGTCGAACACCTCGCCCTTCGGGCCTTCGAGAACATCGACCTCGATATCTTCGATGACAAGCGGTCCCCGTTTGCGTTTGAATTCCGCAACCTTCTCGACGCGCGCAAAATCCGCCTTCAGCAGCGGCTGATCCACCCTCGCCTCGTCGACGTAGAGCAGCTTGCCCTTGAGCAACGCCGGATCCGGCTCGGGCATGTCAACCCAGCGGAAGCGCTGGCCGCGCTGCGCGACGCAGCTGCCTTTCGGCAGGTAAAACTTCAGCCAGCTGGTGGTGCCGTAATCCAGCGCCAGCACGCAAGCAGCCCCCTCGCGCACGCGGACGGCTTCGATCTCACGCGCGAGTTCACGCCAGCCGACGCCGACGCTGCGCACCGTCGCATCGCGACGGTAGCCCGAAAGCACGCCGGTGTTGGCCTGCAATATCAGCAACGCGAACATCAGAACCGCCGATGGAGCCGCCCAGCGCAGGCAGAAATTGACGATGCGCTGCTGGCGCGGATTCCACCGCGTCAGATTGGCGGCGACCGCGGCTGATATGGCGAACGCCGGATAGACCGGACTGAACCAGTTGGCCTCGACGCGGCTGTGCAGCGAATGCCAGATGAAATACAGCGTGATGGTCCAGAACATCGAGCTCACCAGCACGCGCGCGCCGGACGCGCCGGCCTTGCGCCGGAGCAGCGCGTAGAATCCCATTGAGCCGAGGATGAATACCAGGGGCGTTGCGAAGGCGATCTGGGTCGGCAGCAACTCGCCGATATAGCGCAACGTAAAATCCTCGATCCGCGCGCGGCCGAGCTGCTTGATGAAGGAGACCCACTGATGATCGGCATTCCACAGGATCACCGGCAAGAACATCGCGAAGGCGAGGATGCCGCCGAGATAGGGCCATGGCGACAGCAGCCAGCGCCGCAGTTTCGGGACCGCGATCAGCCAGACCAGAATCGCCGGCCCGAAGAACAGCGCGGTGTATTTGGACAATAGCGCGGCACCGACGGCAACGCCGACGCCGAGCCACCACGCGCCGCGCCCGGTCTCCAGAACCTTGGCAAGACAAAACAGCACAAAACTGGAGGCCACCAGCAGCGGCGCATCCGGCGTGACGATCATGGTGCCGACCGACGCCATCAGCGTGACGTTGAGCAGGATGGTCGCGGTCGCCGCCACGCGCCGGCCGCCAAACAGGATCTCCGCGCTGCGATACACCGCAAAACTCATCGGCAGCGCCAGCAGGACCGATACCAGCCGCACGCCGAGCTCGGTATCGCCGGCGATCCGCGTGCCCATGCGGATCAGGATCGCGACCATCGGCGGGTGATCGTAATAGCCGAAGGCCAGATGTTTCGACCAGGTCCAGTAATAGGCTTCGTCGAAGGTCAGCGGCGTCCAGGCCGCCGCAGCCAGCCGCAGCACCAGCAGCGCTACGATCGTGAGTACCGTACCGCCGACCAGCCGCGCCTCGCTCGGACTCATGCTGCGATCATCGCTTGCGCCAGACGAACAGTCCGGACATGGCGTAATTCCACACCACGCCCATCAGCGCGCCGGCAGCACCCGCCAGCCACCAGATCGGCTCCTGGTCGTAGACCGAAAACGCCACGCCGACATTGGCGATCAGGCCGACGCCGCAGACGAGATAGAACAGCAGCAGCCCGCGTAAAATGCCAAATCCCTTCAGCCGCTGGTCGCGGTAGGTCAGGAAATTGTTGAGCAGAAAATTGCTGGTCATCGCAAGGATCGCGCCGCAGGCCTGCGCCTCCGGAAACGGCACGTTGAACACCTCGAGCGCGACAAACAACGCGGCGAGATGCACGAACAGCCCGAGCGAGCCGACCATCGCGAACAGCAAAAATCGCAGCGACACCACGTCGCCGGTCAGTTTCGCCAGCACGAGGCCAAGGAAATCCAGCGCCACCATGGAATCGAGCTTGCTCTCGCCATGCACGCGGGAACCAAAGGTGTAGGGAATTTCCTTGATGCGCAGGCTACCGCGCGCGGTGGCGACGATATCGAGCAGGATCTTGAAGCCCTGAGTCGAAAGCTGCGGCGCAAGTTGCTCGAAACGGTCGCGGCGGATCATGAAAAACCCGCTCATCGGGTCGGCGATCTCAACCCGCAGCACGCGTTTTGCAACTTGCGTCGCCAGCATGCTGGCGCCGGCCCGCTGCTTGTCAAAACTGTCGGCGCTGCCGCCTTCGATATAGCGGCTGCCGACCACGAGATCGGCCTCGCCGCCTTGTAGCAGCGCCAGCATCTTCGGCAATTGGGTTTCGTCGTGCTGCAGGTCGGCATCGATCACCGCGGCGCAGGGCGCGCTCGACGCCAGGATGCCCTCGATGCAGGCGCCGGACAGCCCGCGCCGCCCGATTCGCCTGATGCAGCGGACCCGCGAATCCTCGCGCGCCAGCGCCCGCACCACGTCCCAGGTGCCGTCGGGGGAATTGTCATCGACATAGATGACCTCCCAGGCACGGCCGGCCAGCGCCGCTTTCAGCTTGCGGAACAGGGCTATGACGTTGTCGCGCTCGTTGAAGGTGGGGACGACGACCGACAATTCCGGCGTCACGACCGCTTGCGGCGGGGTCCCCTGCCCCGATCTAATGGCTTCATTCATGCGCCAGCGTATATCGCCGGCACCTGTTAATGCCAAGGCGCAGGGTCCAAAAGACCGGTTCGGGAGGGGGAAAACGGGCCAAAACAGCCCCAAAAATGCCAACGACCACGAACAACAGGCGCGCGTACATCCGGCGCTGCCTTATTATTCAGTGGTCGTCCCAGCGCCGGAGCTTTTAAGCGTCAACGTCGCCGTTGTAGGCTAGATAGGGACAATCAAGACGATTTGCAAGAGGCGCTACAGATGGCGAGTAAATCCGCCCACATCTACATCGGCATCGGCGGCTGGACGTTCGAGCCATGGCGCGGGGTGTTTTATCCGGAGAAGCTTACGCAGGCGAAGGAGCTGAGCTACGCCGCGTCGAAGCTGACCTCGATTGAGATCAACGGCACCTATTACGGCTCGCAGAAGCCGGAGAGTTTTCGGAAATGGGCGCGCGAGGTGCCCGATGGCTTCGTGTTTTCGCTCAAAGGTCCGCGCTTTGCCACCAATCGCCGCGTGCTGGCGGAAGCCGGCGATTCGATAAAGCGGTTTTATGATTCCGGGGTGCTGGAGCTGAAGGACCGGCTGGGGCCGGTGCTGTGGCAGTTCGCGCCTACAAAAAAATATGATGAAGCCGATTTCGGCAAATTCCTCGAGCTGCTGCCGCGCAAGCTGGAGGGGCGCGCGCTGCGACACGTGGTGGAGGTGCGCAACGACAGCTTCTGCACGCCGGACTTCATCGCATTGCTGCGCAAGTTCGAAACGCCGGTGGTGTTTGCGGAGCACGGCAAATATCCGGCCATTGCGGACGTGGTCAGCGATTTCGTTTACGCGCGGCTGCAGAAAGGCGACGACAATCTGAAGACCTGCTATCCGCCGAAGGCGCTGGACGCGTGGGCGAAGCGGTTTCAAACCTGGGCTGAGGGTGGCGAGCCGGACGACCTGCCGCGCATGGACAAAACAAAGCCGAAGAAGACGCCGCGCGACGTGTTCGCCTATGTGATCCACGAGGGCAAGGTGCGCGCGCCGGCCGGTGCGATGGAGCTGATCGCGCGGGTGAAATAGGGACTACGTCCGTGTCCCGGGCGCGATGCAGCGCGCAGCTCTTGCGAAGTGCTGAGCGCTGCGCCGCGTCCGGGGAATGCGGGCGGCTCAATCCAACTTGATGCCGGTCTCGCGGATCAGCCTGGTCCAGTTCTCATATTCGGAGGCAACAAAGCCATCGAGTCTGTCGTCCGGCACATCCCACGCCTCGCCGCCGCTCTTCTCAAAACGTTCCTTTAGATCCGGCAGCGCGGCGCGGATTTCCGCTCGCAGTTTTGCGATCGCCTCCGGCGGGGTTTTTGCCGGCGCAAAGATGCCGAGCCAGGAATCGACATCGAGGCCGGGCACGCCGGCCTCCGACATCGTCGGCACATCCGGCGCCGGCGGACTGCGCTTCGACGACAGCACCGCGATTCCCTTGACCTGCCCCGACTGCACATAGGGAAGCCCGGCTGCAATGGAGTCGAAGAACAGATCGACGCGGCCCGCCAGCAGATCGGTAAAAGCCGGCGGCGATCCCTTGTAAGGTACTTCCAGCAGTTTTATGCCCGCGGCCCTCATGAAGGCGGCGGCCACCAGTTGCTGGCCGGTGCCGACGCCGGCGGTTGCCACCGTGATCGATCCCGGACTGGTTTTGGCGGCCGCGACGATGTCCTGCAAATTCGCCTGCGGCAAATCCCGGCGAGCCACCATCACATAGCCGAACTTGTAGATCAGCGCGACCGGCACGAAATCCTTCAGTGGATCGTAACCCAGTTTCGAATACAGCGCCGAATTGAACGCCATGTTGGAGAGCCCGCCGACCAGCAGCGTATAGCCGTCCGCTTCGCTTTGCGCTGCGGCCTGGGTGCCGACGACGGTGCCGGCGCCGGGCTTGTTCTCGACAAAGAACGCCTGCCCCATGCGCTTCGACAGCGCGTCGGCAACCGTGCGCCCGACCAGGTCGTAGCTGCCGCCGGGACCGATCGGTACGATGATTTTTACCGGACGGTCGGGATATCTGGTTTGCGCCTGCGCCGCGCCGAACGTAAGCGCAAGTCCGGCGGCGATCCACGCCAGCCCACGAAATCCAGTCATCGGTTTCCCCCACCGCGCACCATCGTAACCAGCGCTTTTTCGCCAACCGACTATGCGGTATACGGCAGGCGGTAACAACTCGCACATCGGGCTAGCGCCGACATGGCACGCAAGATTCCACGCCTCTTCACCATCGGCTATGAGCAGACGCCTCCGAAGGCCGTGCTTGACGAACTGGAAAACGCCGGCGTGAAACTGCTGGTGGATGTACGCGCGGTCGCGTCTTCCCGCCGTCCCGGTTTTTCCAAGAACCAACTCGCCGCCGGCCTCGACGAGCGCGGCATTGCGTACCTGCATCTGCGCGGGCTGGGAACGCCGAAGGACGGCCGCCTCGCCGCGCGCAGCGGCGACATGAAGGGACTGGAGCGCATCTACGCCAAACATCTCAAGACAACGCAGGCAAGAGAAGAACTCGACGAACTGTCGTCGCTGGTCAGGAAATCGGGACCGGTCTGCATCCTCTGCTACGAACGCGACCACGAGCACTGTCATCGGAAATGGATCGCAGAGATCATCGAAGACCGCGACGGCGTGAAAATCGAAAATCTCGCAGCTCCGCAACTCTGAGTATTTCCGTTGCACGCGTTCGTCGCTAGACGCCCGGCGCTCCCCGCTTCTAATTTTATCCTTGGTAGCGTTGGGGTCGGGGTCCCATGCGTTGGGGTGGTGCGTTGCGTGTGTGTTGCGTGGCCGCGGTCGCGACGGCTTGCGGTGCCAATCGCGCGCTAGCACAGGCACTCGATCCCGATGTGCCGCAACCTGATGGCCTCAGCGGCGGCACAAAAGTCGAGCGTGTCCTGCTCTATGCCGGCTTCGACATCTGGCGTTTCGGCCGCACCGGTTACGGTGGTTTCTATTGGGCGCCCGACGGCCTGAACAATGACGGTTTTATCACGCGGCTGTTCGTTTCCGATGGGTTCGAGCGCTATGACACAGGCTCGAAGCGTTTCAACACCAACATCATCCGCGCCGCGCCGCTTGCGGGCTGGCGGTTCAGCCAGGACAAGTTCGAGCTCAAGGTCTTTGCCGGCCCCGAACTGGAAAACCGGGTCCTGACACCGGATGTTCCGGCTGCGACATTTCGCGGCACCCATATCGGCGCACGCGTTGCCACCGAAATGTGGTGGGAGCCGGTGCCGGAAATGATGCTGGCATCTGCGTTTTCGGCGTCGACCAATGCCGCCAGCCACAGTGCACGCGCCGCCGCCGGCTGGCGCGTGCTCGATCAATTCTGGGCAGGCCCGGAAGTTTCCGCGTCGATCGACGAGTTCAGCAGGCAAGCCCGCATCGGCGCGCATCTGACCGGATTCAAGATGGCGACGTTCGAATGGTCGGCCGCCGCCGGTTATGTCATGGACAGCTATCATCGCAGCGGCGTCTATGGACGCATCGGCGTATTGACGCGGCAGTAGCCGATGTCGTCGCCGTTAGCTGGATCAGCCCTTGGCGTCGCAGGCCCAGGCACGGATGACGCATTCCTTGCCGCCGAAGTCGTAGCATTTTTTGGTCGCAGCGTTCAGCGAGGTCGAGATCTGCGGCTTGACCGCATAGCCATGGGCGCCGCAGGGGTTGGTCAGATCGACCGCAAAAGCCGCACAGGCCCGCTTCATGGTCACCGTGGTGCACTGACCCTTGCACTGCTTGCGGGCAGCGGCGAGCGCACCGGCCTCGGCCGGATAGTCGAAGGCCTGGCCATAGGCGCCGCATTTGCCGACGGCGAACGCGCCTGCGGCCTGCGAGGGACCGGCGAATTGCGGCCCGGCCAGCATGAAAATCAAGGCAACAGCAAAAATCGCGCGGCGCGCGAACCCAAGAAACGTCAAAAGCCCCTCCCCCGAGGTCATACCGGGAGCAAGCTACCGCATGGGCGTTTCAAACTGGTGAACGGCCTGTGCCCCGGACGCAGCGCAGCGCGTAGCGGTGCGCTGCAGAGCCGGGGCCGTAACGAACGCCGGCGCTTGGTACGGTCCCGGCTCTGCGGAGCGGCATGAAGAATGCCGCGCCGCGTCCGGGACACGGGAGCCTACGACGGCGCCAGCCGCGCCGCCTCCAGCGCCTGCGGGGTGTCGATATCGAGGAAGGCGCCGTGGCCCTCGACCGGCACTTCGGCTACCGCCTCGCCGTGCTTGGCGATCAGGTGGCGGGCGCCGATATCGCCATCCAGCGTCATCAATTCCTTGAAGAACCGCCGCGACCACAATACCGGGTTGCCGCGCCGGCCGTCGCTGACAGGCACGGCAATCAGCCCGCCGCGGTCCGGGACAAAGGCGGCGATCAGACGGTCGATCAGGTGCGCGTCGATCAACGGCATGTCGCCGAGACAGACAATGGCGCCGTCGGCCTTCGCCGGGACTGCGGCGATGCCGGCTTTGACCGAACTGGCAAGCCCATCGATAAAATCCGGGTTGTAAACGAAGTCGACCTTGAGGCCGCGCAGCGCCTTTTCGACCTCCGCCGCCTGGTGTCCGGTCACCACCGTCACATGCGAGGCCTTCGATGCCAGCACCTGCTCGGCGACGATCCGCACCAGCGATTTGCCGCCGATCTCGGCGAGCAACTTGTTCGGCCCGCCCATCCGGGTCGAACGCCCCGCGGCTAATATCACCGCCGCGACGTCGCGCTTGCCCTCGGCGCTCACGGGCACGCGCGGCTGCGGCCGGGTCACGATCTCCATCAGCAGGCCGCCGACGCCCATGCCGGTCAGATCCGCGCGCGTGACTTTCAGACCCGCGAGCAGCCGCATCAGCACCCAATCAAACCCGTTTTCCACCGGCGAGCGCGCACAGCCGGGCGCGCCGAGCACCGGCACCCCGTCGGCATTGCCGATCAGCAAGAGATTGCCGGGATCGACCGGCATCCCGAAATGCTCGATCGCGCCGCCGACATGCTCGATGGCCGCCGGAATCACGTCGCGCCGGTCGGCGATGGCGGAGGCGCCGAACACGATCACAAGCTCGGCGCCAAGACCGAGCAATTCCCTGATCGACGCGGCCAGCGCATCCTCGTCATGCAGCACGCGGCGCTCGGCGATGATGGTGGCGCCCGCGGGCGCGAGGCGCTCGGATGTGACGCGCAGGGTTTTCTCGATCACTTTCGGTGCCAGCCCTGGCAGCAAGGTCGAGACAATGCCGACGCGCTTGATGGTGTAAGGCGCGACTCGCATCGTTTCGCCACTTATCGCAGCCACCGCGGCATCGCGCAGCCTCGCCTCGACGCCGAACGGAATCAGTTTTACCGTGGCGATCATCTCGCCTTCCACCACCGGCTTGAACGCGGTCAGGGTCGCAAAGGTGATGGCCTCATCCACGCCGTTAATGCGGTCGACCGCGGCACGGTCCACCACCAGCACGCCGGCTCTCGCCGCGAACAGGTTAGCGCGGCCGGTAAAGGCGCGCTCGACATTGACGCCATCGCCGGCGACGGCCTGCGCGATGCTGGCGGCGGCAACGTCTTCCGACACGTCGCCGTCTTCCAGCCGCACCACGACGACTTCCTTGACGCCGGCCTGGGTCAGCGCCTCGACCTCGGCAGGCCCGATCGTGGTGCCCTTCTTCAGCACCAGCGATCCCTGCCTTAAGGTGTGGACGGTGACGCCGCCGATGGCGTCCGCTGGCGCTGCTGGACCGAATTTCATGCCGCGCGCTCTTTGGGCAGCCGCAGCGTCGCGGTGATCTCCGCCATGATCGCGACCGCTATTTCAGACGGCGACACCGCGCCGATGTGCAATCCAATCGGCGCATGGATACGCGCGATATCGGCTTCGGTCGCACCCAGCGCCTTCAGCCGCTCGCCGCGCTTGGCGTGGGTCTTTCGCGATCCCAGCGCGCCGATATAGAAGCAGTCGCGTTCGAAGGCGTGCAGCAGCGCCGGATCGTCGATCTTCGGATCATGCGTCACCGCGACGAACGCGGTGTAGTGATCGACCTTGAGCGGCGGCAGCGCCACGTCCGGCCAGTCGGCGAACAGCGGCACGTCGGGGAAACGCTCCGGCGAGGCGAACGCCGTACGGGGATCAACGACATAGACCTCATAATCCAGCGAGCGCGCCAGCGGCGCCAGCGCCTGGCTGATATGGACCGCGCCGATGATGACCAGCCGCGCGGTCGGCGCATAGACATTGAGAAACAGCTTTTTGCCATCGGCCTCGATCATACCGCTCTTGCCCATGCGCAATTGCTTGCTGAGCTCGGCATGCAGCGGATCGGCAGCAATATCCCTGGCCTTGATCATGCGCTGTCCGCCGTCGGCGACGTCGGTAATCACGATCACAGGCCGCCGCGCGGCGCGCTCGGCATTGACTTCGGATAGCGTCTCAAGCTTCACGACTGGCCGACTTTCTCGACAAACACCCGGATGGTGCCTCCGCAAGACAGGCCGACATTCCACGCGGTCTCGTCGGCGACGCCGAATTCCAGCATCTTGGGCTGTCCGCTGGCGATCACGTCGAGCGCTTCGGTGACCACCGCGCCCTCGACACAGCCGCCGGACACCGAGCCCAGAAACGTGCCGTCGTCGTTGATGACGAGGCTGGACCCTGCGGGCCGCGGCGCCGAGCCCCAGGTTTCCACGACGGTTGCCAAGGCAACGCCGTGACCGGCCTTCTGCCAATCCTCAGCCGCTTTCAGAATGTCTTCGTCGCGATTGAGCATGGGAGCCTCTCTATGCTGCGGGGCGGATCAGGCTGCGGTGGTGCAACGTGGATGTCGACGAAAGTGCTGCGATCAGCCCCTCGATCGAACTCAAATTATGTACCGGGCGGAATTCGTCAACATGCGGCAGCATCATTTTGATGCCCTGGGCCTTGGCCTCGAAGCCGCCGAACCGCAGCAGCGGGTTGAGCCAGATCAGGCGGCGGCAGGAGCGGTGCAGCCGGTCCATCTCGAATGCCAGCTTGTTGTCCGCCTCTCGCTCCAGCCCGTCGGAGATCAAGAGCACGATGGCGCCCTGCCCCAGCACGCGGCGGCCCCAGAGCTTGTTGAAAGTGTGCAAGGAGGTGGCGATGCGGGTGCCGCCGGCCCAGTCCTCCACCGCCGAGGAGCAGCTTGCCAGCGCCTCGTCGGGATCGCGCGCCCGCAACGCCCGCGTCACATTGGTGAGCCGGGTGCCGAACAAGAACACCGAGACGCGCTTGCGCGCATCGGTGATGGCATGCAGGAAATGCAGGAACAGCCGGGTGTATTCGCTCATCGAACCCGATATGTCGAGCAGCGCCACGATCGGCGCCGGCTTGTCGATGCGGCCGAGGCGTCTGAGTTCGACGATGTCGCCGCCGGTGCGCAGGCTGCCTCGTAACGTGCGGCGCAGGTCGAGCCGCAACCCGTGCGGATCGGGCTGGTAGCGCCTTGTGCGCAATTCGGCCTGCGGCAATTTCATCTGCGCGATGGCACGCGTGACCTGCGCGATTTCGGCGGCACTCATCTGCGCGAAATCTTTTTTCTGCAACACTTCCTTGTCGGACACCGAGAGCCGCAGCTCCTGCTCCTGGGCTTGCGGCACCTCGCTCATCGAGGGTTGCGACAGCGCCTCCTGGACACGGCGCGACGCCGGCGGCGGCTTTTTCTTCGCGTGTTCCGGGAGGGGGATCGAATCCAGCAGATGTTTCCATTCTTCAACCACGCGGAAGAACAGGTCGAACGCCTGCGCGAAGATCAACGCATGCTCGTGGCGCTTAACGAAAATCGATTGCAGCGTGGTGAAGACATCGGCGCGGTTGCCGATATCGATCACGCGCAGCGCGTTGAGTGCATCGATCACCGCGCCCGGCCCGACGGGAATCCCGGCCGCGCGCAGCGCGCGGGCGAAGCCGACGACGTTGTCCGCGATCAGGCCGGTAGGTGGGTTGAGATGATCGATGGGCATTGTCGCCTAACCTCACCTATCGTCATTCCGGGGCGCTCGCCCCTTGGTGAGCGAACCCGGAATCCAGCCACCCGCTCCGACTTCTGGATTCCGGGTTCGCGCGAAGACGCGCGCCCCGGAATGACGACGACTAGTTCTCGCTGGTCGCTTCCTTCAGCACTCTCTGCAGATTGTCGCCCTGCATCCGCGCGATGTCGTCCTGGTATTTCAGCAGCGCGCCCAAGGTATCGCCGACCACCTGCGGGGTCAGCGAGCGGGCGTCGAGTTCGGTCAGCGCAGTGGCCCAGTCGATGGTTTCGGCAACACCCGGCGATTTGTAAAAGTCCTGTTCGCGCAGCGCCTGCACGAAACCGACCACCTGTTGCGACAGTTTTGCGGAAATGCCGGGCACCCGCGATTTCACGATCGCCAGTTCGCGCTCGGCGCTGGGATAATCCACCCAGTGATACAGACAGCGCCGCTTCAGCGCGTCGTGAATCTCGCGGGTGCGGTTGGAAGTGACGATCACGATCGGCGGGGTCGGCGCCTTCACCGTGCCGAGCTCCGGAATCGTCACCTGAAAATCGCTGAGAATTTCCAGCAGGTATGCTTCGAACGCCTCGTCGGCGCGGTCGAGTTCGTCGATCAAGAGCACCGGCGCGCCGGCGACATCCGGCTCCAGCGCCTGCAGCAGCGGCCGCTTGATCAGATAGCGCTCCGCGAAAATATCGCTGGAGAGCTGGTCGCGATCGGTATCGCCGGCGGCTTCCGCGAGCCGGATCGTGATCATCTGCGAGGCGCTGTTCCACTCATAGACCGCCGAGGCGACGTCGAGACCCTCATAGCATTGCAGGCGGATCAGCTTGCGGCCCAATGCCGCCGACAACACTTTTGCGATCTCGGTCTTGCCGACGCCGGCCTCGCCTTCCAGAAACAAGGGTCGGCCCATGCGCAGCGCCAGATATACCACCGTCGCCAGCGAACGTTCGGCGAGGTAGCCATGCGAGGTCAGCATGTCGAGCGTGGCATCGACCGAAGTGGGCAGCGCCGATGCACTCATGAGAATAATCCGGGCAACGTCACGCCTTGCCGTTGGCGGCGTCGACGGCGCGGCGCGCCAGCACCGATATCAGATGCGCGCGATATTCGGCGCTGCCGTGCAGGTCGCTGTTGAGTCCATCCGCCGGCACCGAGAGGCCGTCGAGAACCTTTGCGTTGAAACGCTTCTTCAGCGCCTCTTCGAACGCGGTGACGCGGAACACGCCGTCCGAGCCGGCGCCGGTGACGGCGACGCGCACATCGGACGGCCGCTTGGCGACGAACACGCCGACCAGCGCGTAACGCGAGGCCTGGTTGCGAAATTTGATGTAGGCGGCCTTCTTCGGCACCGGAAACATCACGCGGGTAATGATCTCGTCGCTCTCCAGCGATGTCGTGAACAGCCCTTGAAAAAATTCTTCCGGCTTCAGCCGGCGCTTGTTGGTGACGATGGTGGCGCCGAGCGCGAGACAGGCGGCGGGATAATCAGCGGTCGGATCGTTGTTGGCGAGCGAGCCGCCGATGGTGCCCTTGTGGCGCACCGCCGGATCGCCGATCAGCCCTGCCAGTTCGGCCAGCGCCGGGATCGCCTCGCCGACAACAGGCGAATTGGCGACTTCCGCATGCCTTGCGGTGGCGCCGATCACCAGCGATCGGCCCTTCATCTCGATGCCGTCGAGGCCTTCGATATGCGACAGATCGACCAGATGCGGCGGGCTGGCGAGCCGCTGCTTCATGACAGGCAGCAACGTGTGGCCGCCGGCGATCAGCTTGGCGTCCTCATTCTTGACCAGCAGATTGGCGGCCTGACGCACGGTCGCCGGACGGTGGTATTTGAATTCGTACATGAGTGATCCTAATCGCCTTCAGCGGCGCGTCTTACGCGAGGTCGGAATTCGCCATCGCCTTGGCGCCGGCTGCAATCGACACAACGATGTTCTGGTAGCCGGTGCAGCGGCACAGATTGCCCTCAAGCTCCTCGCGGATGGTCTTGTCGTCGAGGTCGTGCCCCCGGCGATGCACCAGATCGACCGCGGTCATGATCATGCCGGGGGTGCAGAAGCCGCATTGCAGGCCGTGATGCTCGCGGAACGCCTCCTGCATCGGATGCAGCGGCGCGCCGTCGGCGGCAAGGCCCTCGATGGTCCTGACCTCGTGCCCGTCGGCCATCACAGCCAGCGTGGTGCAGGATTTCACCGCCTTGCCGTCGAGATGCACGACGCAGGCGCCGCATTGCGAGGTGTCGCAGCCGACATGGGTGCCGGTCAGTCGCAGATTCTCGCGCAGAAACTGCACCAGCAGCGTGCGCGGGTCGATATTGGCGTTGACGGGATTGCCGTTCACGATCAGGGAGATTTTGGCCATCAGCACTCTCTTGTTCTGCGCCCCGTTACGCGGCAGCGCAGGCATTTCAAATCATTCCAGGGGCATAATATGGGCCATCCCGGCAATGAGCAACCTAGCCAGCCATGACCTTTCCGCGAGTCGTCCCCGCGAAGGCGGGGACGACGCATTAACTGCCTAGCCCTGTACGGCCTTGGCGAAGTTGGCGAAAAATTCATCGGCCAGTTTCTTGGCCGACCCGTTGATCAGCCGCTGCCCGAGTTGGGCCAGCTTGCCGCCGATCTGCGCCTCGACATCGTATTTGAGCAGGGTGCCGCCATCGTGATCGGTCAGCCCGACGGTGGCGCCGCCCTTGGCGAAGCCGGCGACGCCGCCCTCGCCCTCGCCGGAAATCCTGTAGCCATTGGGCGGATCGAGATCGCTTAACGTCACCTTGCCCTTGAAACGCGCCGACACCGGCCCGACCTTCATTTTCGCCACCGCGCGAAACCCGTTGTCCTCGGTTTTTTCCAGCTCCTCGCAGCCGGGGATGCAGGCTTTCAGCACCTCGGGATCGTTGAGCTTGGTCCACACCACGTCGCGGGGCGCGGCAAGCTGGACTTCGCCGTTCATCGTCATGGCCATGGGTGTCGCCTCCGAGGTCGCTTTGCCGCCCTATGCCGCAGCCTTCCCCCAAGTAAAGCACACGTGGTCCAAAAGGAAGGGGACCAACGGATAAGGAGCGATGCATATTCGCAGCGCAACAGCGCCCTTACTCGTCATGCCCGGCCTTGTGCCGGGCATCCACGTCTTTACGGCAGTGCGTCGAGAAAGGCCTGGATGGCCGGGACAAGCCCGGCCATACGAAGCGGTTGGGCATTGGCAGACGCCAGCGGGAATGGTTAGGTCGCACGGATCATGAGCACCTCCTTGTCGCCCCTCCTCGCACCGATGTTTTCCAGCGCCGCCATGCGCGCGGTTTGCGATGATGCGGCTTATCTCCAGCACATGCTGGATTTCGAGGCGGCGCTGGCGCGCGCCGAGGCGGCCGTGGGCGTGATTCCAACAAGCGCCGCGCAGCCGATCACGAAGGCTTGCCGGGCTGAGGCATTTGAACTCTCCGCACTGGCCGAGGCGGCGACGCGCAGCGGCAATCTTGCGATCCCGCTGGTCAAGGCCCTCACCGCGGCCGTCGCCGGGGCCGATCCTGATGCCGCGCGCTTTGTGCACTGGGGCGCCACCAGCCAGGACGTCATCGACACCGCGGCCATGCTGACCCTGCGCGCCGCGGTCGACGCGCTGCTGCCCGATCTCGACCGCGCCATCGCCGGTTTTTCCGGGCTCGCAAGGCAACATCGCAACACCGCAATGGTGGCGCGCACCTGGCTGCAGCATGCGCTGCCGATGCCGTTCGGCCTGAAGCTGGCGGAATACGCCGCGGCCTTGCATCGCTCGCGCGCGCGGTTGAAGCGACTGCGCCGCGAGGCACTGGCGCTGCAATTCGGCGGCGCCGCCGGGACCTTGGCGGCGCTTGGCGACAAGGGACTGCTCGTCGCGGAAAAACTCGCAGCCGAGCTAAACCTGCCGCTGCCGGACGCGCCCTGGCATACCCATCGCGACCGCATCGCCGAAGCCGCCTCGGTGTTCGCGATCATCACCGGAACATGCGGCAAGATCGCCCGCGACGTGTCGCTGATGATGCAGACCGATGTGGCCGAGGCGTTCGAACCATCCGGCGAAGGCCGTGGCGGCTCCTCGACCATGCCGCACAAGCGCAATCCGGTGGCGGCCGCGACGGCGTTGGCCGCCGCGACCATGGCGCCGAATCTGGCGGCGACGATTTTTGCGGCGCAAGTGCAGGATCACGAGCGCAGCGCCGGACCCTGGCATGCGGAATGGCCGACGCTGCCGACCCTGCAACTGGTCACGTCGGGCGCGCTGGCGGCCATTGTCGAACTCGCCGAAGGACTGGAAGTCGATACCGCGCGCATGCGCTTCAATCTCGACGCCACACACGGCCTGATCATGGCGGAGGCAGTCACATTCGCGCTGGCGGAAACCATCGGCAAGAGCGACGCGCATCATCTGGTGGATGCCGCAGTCAAGAAGGCCGTCGCCGGCAAGCAGCATCTGCGCGAGGTGCTGACGAGCGATGCGAACGTTACCGCGCATCTCGGTGCTGACGAAATCGCAAAACTGTTCGAGCCAATGGCCTATCAGGGCGTATCGCAGGCCTTGATCGATCGGCTGCTCAAGTCTTTGGATACCTAGATTTGTTTCAGATTGGACAACCTCTCACCTCGTCATTCCGGGATGCGCCACTCGGCGCAGGCCCGGAATCCATAACCCCCAATCGTGGTTATGGATTCCGGGCTCGCTCCCTTCGGTCGCGCCCCGGAATGACGGCTGTGGTAAAGCGCGGAGAACTCCCATGCCCATGATCGATGCCGGCGACGGCTGCCTGCTCAACGTCTCCGTCGATGGCCGCGACGGCGGCCCGACGCTGATGCTGTCGAATTCGCTGGGCTGCACACTGGAAATGTGGGAGCCGCAGATGGCGGCGCTGACAAGGCAGTTTCGCGTGGTTCGTTACGACCGCCGCGGCCACGGCAAATCCGGCGTGCCGCCGGGGCCCTATTCGATGCAGCGGTTCGGAAAGGACGTGCTGGCGATATTGGACGATCTCAACATCGCGAAGACGCACTGGTGCGGGCTGTCGATGGGCGGCATGGTCGGGCAATGGCTGGGCGCTAACGCGCCCGATCGGTTCGACCGCATCGTTCTCTCCAATACCGCCTGCTACTATCCCGATCCGGCCAACTGGCTTAACCGCATCAAGGCGGTGAAGGAAGGCGGCATTGCCGCGGTGGCCGATGCGGTGATCGGCGGCTGGCTCACCGCGGACTTTCGCGAACGCGAGCCGCAAACCACCGCACGGATGAAGGCGATGCTGGCGGCTTCCCCGGTGCAGGGCTATCTCGCCTGCTGCGAAGCATTGAGCACGCTGGACCAGCGCGCGCTGCTGCCGAACATCAAGAGCCCGACGCTGGTGATCGCCGGCCGCCACGACCCGGCCACGCCGGTCGCCGCGGGTGAATATATCCGCAGCCAGATTCCCGGCGCCGCCATGACCATTCTCGACGCCGCGCATATTTCCAATGTCGAACAGCCGGGCGCGTTTACCGACGCGGTGATCGGTTTCTTGACGCAACGCTAAGCAAACACCTCGTCATTCCGGGGCGCGCGCAGCGCGAGCCCGGAATCCATAACCATGATCGGCGTTTATGGATTCCGGGCCTGCGCCAAGGGGCGCATCCCGGAATGACGAGAAATAGAGGGAGAACCACCATGGACGATCAACAACGCCGCGACGATGGCATGGCGCAGCGCCGAAAAGTGCTTGGCGATGCCTGGGTCGACAAATCGGTCGCCAGCCAGAATTCATTCAACGCGGAATTCGTCGACCTGATCACGCGCCATGCCTGGGCCGATATCTGGACCCGGCCGCATTTCGACCATCGCACCCGGCGCGTGCTGGTGATCGGGACGCTGGTCGCGCTCGGCCAATGGGACGAATTCCGCCTGCACGTGCGCGCGGCGCTGACGCAAGGCGGCTTTTCGCCGGACGATATCAAGGAGATCATCCTGCAGCAGGCGATCTATTGCGGCGTGCCCGCCGCCAATCACGCGGTCAAGGAAGCGCTAGCGATTGTTCAGGAGCTGGGGCTGCTGAAGGGATAGATCGGCGGCATTGTCGTCAACCCGCGACGGGGCCTGAGCCGGCCGCTCGACCGTCAACACGATCGCGGTGCCCAACAACATCAGCAACTCGGTTGCATGCAGCCGAAGTGCGGCGGTCTCCCCGACCTGCGACGCCATCACCATGCTGGCAAAGCTGATCAGGCTGCCGATACCCAAGGCAAGCGCCAGCGCCTCATCGCACCCGCCGGATTTGCGGATCGCCGGGCGGGTGATGAAATAAATGAACAGCGCGAAGAACGCCACCACGGTCAGCTTGCCCAGCGCCAGCAGCCACGCCAAGCGAACCGTGCTCATGGCCGCCAGATGCAGATGATCGCTGACGAACAGCGCAACCGAGATATTGGGCCGCTCATAAAAGCCGTGAACCGGCGAAATCATGATCTTGAAGGCGACGATGGTCCAGGTCGGGATGAAATAAGCCGCCAGCAGCGCGCCGTTGAACGTGCTGATCCGCCAGTTCGTGGAGTTTCTGAACATGCCGCTTCCCGCTTCGCCGCACGTTCCGAAAAGGGGCGGCTTTGCGGGCGAAGGTGCCCCGCTAAACTGCGACCGGCAATCTAAACCCTTTGTTTACCTTAATTGCCGAGCGCGGCGGACGGGGGTACCGCTTTCACCCAGTCGTCCCCGCGCAGGCGGGTACCCATACACTCCGTCTTCAGTGATGCGGAGGACGGTGGCAGCGACTTGCAGAGGCAATGTGCCAAGTAATAACCGCCGGTGGTTATGGGTCCCCGCCTTCGCGGACGACAGCGGTGATCTCCCTAAAGAAAAATCCCGCCTCGCGGCGGGACTTTCCTTGCTCTCACGCATTTGCGCCCGGACTAGCGGTCCTTCTGACCCTGCTGGCCCTGGCCACCCTGACGGTGCGGGTCCTGCTGCTGCTGGCCGGGCTTCTGACCGCCGCCCTGCTGGCCGGGTTTCTGACCCGGGTTCTGATTCTGCTGGCCCGGATTCTGGTTCTGGTTAGACATTCGGGATCTCCTATTTGCGTTGCTCGGAATGCAACGGCAATACAACGGCAACGGTCCGGCTTTGGTTTCCGAAAAACTTCGGTTCCGGCGCGATCATTGCGTGGCGCAGATTTGTCCCGAGTGTGGCTTTGGAACCGGTTGAAACTAGCCGTGTACAGCCGCTTAAGCCGCATCCCGCGCTGTTGCCGCTCCGGGTTCCCGCTGTTAGAAAATACCCGCGACGCGGCGTTCCGGCTGCCGGGGCCATCGCCGCGTCCTCGATCACGCGCGTATTCCGCAAGAGTGGGGACCGGTTTTGCGATCAGAATTCGCGCAATTATAACGGCAGCGCATGGATTATTTCGCCCAGCAACTGATCAACGGCATTGTGCTCGGCTCGATCTACGGCCTGATCGCGATCGGCTACACCATGGTCTACGGCATCGTCGGCATGATCAATTTCGCCCATGGCGACATTTTCATGATCGGCGGCTTCATCGCGCTGATTTCGTTCCTGATCCTGGTCTCATTGGGGCTGACCGTGGTTCCGGTGATCCTGCTGATCGTGCTGCTGGTGTCGATGGCGATCACGGCGCTGTATGGCTGGACCATCGAACGCATCGCCTACCGGCCGTTGCGGCACTCGTTCCGGCTGGCCCCGATGCTGTCCGCGATCGGCATGTCGTTCATCCTGATCAACTACTCCCAGATCGCGCAGGGCGCGCGGGTAAAACCGGTGCCGCCGATCATCACCGGCGGCTATACGCTGCACGAGGGCAGCGGCGGCTTTGTGGTGCAGTTGTCCAATATCCAGATCGTCGTCGTCATCACCACCATCGTGCTGCTGGCGATCTTCACCTGGCTGGTGGCGCGGACGCGGCTCGGCCGCGACATGCGCGCCTGCGAGCAGGACCAGACCATGGCGGCGCTTTTAGGCGTCGATGTCGACCGCACCATCTCCATGACCTTCGTGATCGGCGCTGCGCTGGCCGCCGTCGCCGGCATGATGTACCTGCTCTATTACGGCCTGGTCGATTTCTTCATGGGCTTTGTCGCCGGGATCAAGGCCTTCACCGCAGCGGTGCTCGGCGGCATCGGCTCGCTGCCCGGCGCGATGCTCGGCGGCTTGCTGATCGGGCTGATCGAGACGCTGTGGTCGGCTTATTTCTCGGTCGAATACAAGGACGTTGCCGCCTTCTCGATCCTGATCGTTGTGCTGATCTTCCTTCCGACCGGCCTGCTGGGCCGGCCGGAAGTCGAAAAAGTTTGACATCGTGGCGGCACTCGCACCCGAGCAGGCATCGCGCGTTCCCGGCATCGCCTTCATCCTGAAGAAGGCCTTGATATCGGCGCTGGTGGCGCTGGTGCTGTTTTCGCTGATGATCGGCATCCGCACCGAGGCCGGGCCGACTGGACAGCTGATCTGGTGGACCAGGTTCGGCGATCTCGCCGCCATAGTCGCGGCCGTATTCGGCGGCAGCATCGTGGTCGAACTGCTGCGGCAATGGTGGGGGCCGGTCGGCACCGTCAGGATCGTTCCGCCCAACGTGCAAAGCGCCCTCGCCGTCGCGCGAAAACTGATCGCGCCGGTGCTGCTGATCTTCACCTTCTTGGTGCCCGTGATCTTCTATGACCAGCGCTACATTCTCGATCTCGGCATCCTCGTGCTGACCTATGTCATGCTCGGATGGGGCCTCAACGTCGTGGTCGGCCTCGCCGGCCTGCTCGACCTCGGCTATGTCGCCTTCTACGCCGTCGGCGCCTATTCCTATGCGCTGCTGGCGACCAATTTTGGTCTGTCGTTCTGGGTCTGCCTGCCGCTGGCCGGAATCCTCGCCGCGTTCTGGGGCGTGCTGCTGGGTTTTCCGGTGCTGCGGCTGCGCGGCGACTATCTCGCCATCGTGACCCTGGCGTTCGGCGAGATCATCCGCCTCGTCATCATCAACTGGCAGAGCCTGACCGGTGGCCCCAACGGCGTCTCCGGCATTCCGCGCCCCACGCTGTTCGGCATTCCGCTTGTGGCCGGCGAAGACGGACTCGCGGCAAAACTAGGCATCGAGTTTTCGCCGACCCATCGCATCGTGTTTCTGTTTTATATCATCCTGGCGCTGGCACTGCTGACCAACTGGGTGACGATAAGGCTGCGGCGGCTGCCGATCGGCCGCGCCTGGGAGGCGCTGCGCGAGGACGAAGTCGCCTGCCGTGCGCTTGGCATCAACACCACCACCACCAAGCTCACCGCATTCGCCACCGGTGCGATGTTCGGCGGTTTTGCCGGCGCGTTTTTCGCCACCAGGCAAGGGTTCATCAGCCCGGAATCTTTCACCTTCCAGGAATCCGCGCTGGTGCTGGCGATCGTCGTGCTCGGCGGCATGGGCTCGCAACTCGGCGTCGCGCTGGCGGCGCTCGCGATGATCGGCGGCTTCGAGCTGTTTCGCGGGCTCGACCAGTACCGCATGCTGGTGTTTGGCGTAGCGATGGTGCTGCTGATGATCTGGCGGCCGCGCGGCCTGATCGGGCATCGCGCGCCGACCGTGTTCCTGCGGCACAACACCACGATCTCATCCGACCTGGTCAAGGAAGGCCACGGATGAGTGGCAGCGACATTCTCATTGTCGAAGGTCTGTCGATGCGCTTCGGCGGCATTGTCGCGGTCAACGACCTCTCCTTTGCCGCGCAGCGCAAGAAGATCACCGCGCTGATCGGGCCGAACGGCGCCGGCAAGACCACCGTGTTCAATTGCATCACCGGATTTTACAAACCTACCGCCGGATCAATGCGGCTGACGGACGAGGATGGCGCGAGCATCCAGCTCGAGCGCCTCAACGATTTCCGCATTTCAAAGCTGGCGAAAGTCGCGCGCACGTTTCAGAACATCCGGCTGTTTCCCGGCATGACCGCGCTGGAAAACCTAATGGTGGCGCAGCACAACGCGCTGATGCGTGCATCGGGCTTTACTTTTCTCGGCCTGATCGGCTCGCCCGGCTATCGCGCAGCGGAAAGGTACGCGATCGATCTGGCGCGGCTCTGGCTCGACCGCATCGGCCTCCTGGAGCGCGCCGACGATGCCGCCGGCAATCTTCCTTACGGTGACCAGCGCCGCCTCGAAATCGCCCGCGCGATGTGCACCGAGCCGGCGCTGCTGTGTCTCGACGAGCCCGCGGCCGGATTGAACGCGCGCGAAAGCGCGGCCTTGAGCGAATTGCTGCTGTCGATCCGCGACGACCACGGCGCCTCGATCCTGCTGATCGAGCATGACATGTCGGTAGTGATGGAAATTTCCGACCACGTGGTGGTGCTGGATTACGGCCTGAAGATCGCCGACGGCTCGCCGCAGCAAATCCGCGATAATCCCAAGGTGATCGCCGCCTATCTCGGCGTGGAGGACGACGAGGTCGCCGCGGTGGAGCAGGAGTTGGGGCTGTGAGGCGGATAACAAATACGCCGTCATGGCCGGGCTTGTCCGGGCATGACGGTGTTGAGGTCGTGCGATGACCTCAATCTCGACACCCCTGCTCGCGATCCGCGACCTGCGCGCGGCCTATGGCAAGATCGAGGCGCTGAAAGGTGTCGATCTCGATATCAACGCCGGCGAGATCGTGGCCCTGATCGGCGCCAACGGCGCCGGCAAGTCGACGCTGATGATGACCATCTTCGGCAAGCCGCGCGCGCGCTCCGGCCGGATTGAATACGACGGCCGCGATATCACCGACGTGCCCACCCACCAGATCGCGCGCATGCGGATCGCGCAGTCGCCGGAGGGCCGCCGGATTTTCCCGCGCATGAGTGTCGCGGAAAACCTGCAAATGGGCGCTGATGCCACCGACTCCAGCGAAGCCGAGCGCGCCGCCGGGCTCGAACGCGTTCTGGCACTGTTTCCGCGCCTGAAGGAGCGCATGACGCAGCGCGGCGGCACGCTGTCGGGCGGCGAGCAGCAGATGCTGGCGATCGGCCGCGCGCTGATGAGCCGCCCTCGCCTGTTGATGCTCGATGAGCCTTCGCTCGGCCTCGCTCCGCTGATCGCGCGGCAGATCTTCGACGCGATCCGCACCCTGAACCGGCAGGACGGCCTCACCGTGCTGATCGTCGAACAGAACGCCAACCACGCGCTGCGGCTCGCCCACCGCGGCTACGTCATGGTCAACGGCCTGATCACGCTCAACGGCACCGGCGCCGAGCTGCTACAGCGCCCGGAAATCCGCGCTGCGTATCTGGAGGGCGGCCGGAGGGGCGACCATCCCTCGACGAATCGTCCCCGCGAAGGCGGGGACCCATAACCTCGCTGTTGGTTTGAGCACTGGGGCGGATGCCTTCCGCAGCCACAAACGCCGGTAGTTATGGGTCCCCGCCTTCGCGGGGACGACATCGGAGATGGCGACCAAGTGTCACGCTGCCCGAAATTTGCCGATGACTTCGCGGCCAAATCAGCCGACAATGGCGCAAGTTCCAACCCGGCGCGGGACCGCCGGGTGCATCCAACCAAGATCATCGTGAGGACCACCCATGAAATCACTAAAACTCATCGGCCTGGCACTGGGCGCGACGTTCGCGCTGTCAACCGCGGCATTCTCGCAGGACATCACCATCGCGGTGGCGGGTCCGATGACCGGCGGCGAATCCGCGTTCGGCCGCCAGTTGAAGAACGGCGCCGAACAGGCAATCGCCGACTTCAACGCCGCGGGCGGCGTGCTCGGCAAGAAGCTCGCATTGTTCATCGGCGACGATGCCTGCGATCCGAAGCAGGCGCGCTCGGTGGCGGAAAAGATCGCCAGTTCCAAGATTCCGTTCGTGGCGGGGCATTACTGTTCGTCGTCGTCGATCCCGGCCTCGGAGGCCTATGCCGACGGCAACGTGCTGCAGATCACGCCGGCCTCGACCAATCCGCTGTTCACCGAGCGCAAGCTGTGGAACGTGGCGCGGGTCTGCGGCCGTGACGACCAGCAGGGCCTGGTCGCCGCCGATTACATCGCCAAGAACTACAAGGGCAAGAACGTCGCCATCCTCAACGACAAGACCACCTACGGCAAGGGCCTCGCCGACGAGACCAAGAAAGCGCTCAACAAGGTGGGCTTCACCGAAAAGATGTTCGAATCCTACAACAAGGGCGACAAGGATTTCACCGCGATCGTCTCGCGCATGAAGCGCGACAACATCGACCTCGTCTATGTCGGCGGCTATCATCAGGAATCCGGATTGATCGTGCGCCAGATGCGCGATCAGGGCCTCAAGACGGTACTGATGGCCGGTGACGCGCTGGCCGACAAGGAATTCGCCTCCATCACCGGACCTGCCGGCGACGGCACGCTGTTCACCTTCGGTCCCGATCCGCGCAACAAGCCGACCGCGAAGAAGATCGTCGAGGCTTTCAAGGCCAAGGGCGTCGATCCGGAAGGCTATACGCTCTACACCTACGCGGCGATGCAGGTCTGGACCCAGGCCGTCGCCAAGGCCGGCACCACCGATCCGAAGAAGGTGATGGATACCATCAAGGCCAACGCCTGGGATACCGTGATCGGCAAGATGGAGTTCGACGCCAAGGGCGACATCAAGCAGATCGACTACGTCGTCTACAAGTGGGACGCCAAGGGCAACTACGCCGAGATCGATCCCGGCAAGGGGACGTGAGCTCAGTGTCGTCCCCGCGAACGCGGGGACCCATAGCCTCCGACCCATTCATTTGAGCGGTGGCGGTCGCCTTAGCGCCACGTAGACATCGGTGGTTATGGGTCCCCGCCTTCGCGGGGACGACGGCTACCCGAAATTCTGCAGCGCCGGGAATGTCTCCAGCAGCCAGATGCTGACATTCGACACCGTGCCGGTGAGAAAGCAAATGCCGGTGATCACCATCAGCACGCCCATGGCGCGCTCGACGGTGGCGAGGTGGCGCTTCATCCGCGCAAACAGCGAGGAGAATTGTTCGACCATGAACGCCGCCAGCAGAAATGGAATGCCGAGCCCCGCCGAATACACCGCGAGCAGGCCCGCGCCTTTTGCCACCGTGGCTTCGCTTGCTGCGACCGAGAGGATCGCGGCCAATATCGGGCCGATGCACGGCGTCCAGCCGAACGCAAACGCCAGCCCCATCACATAGGCGCCCCACAACCCGACCGGTTTCGGCGCGGTCAGCCGCCCTTCCCGCATCAACAGCCCGATCCGCGTCAGGCCGAGGAAGTGCAGCCCCATGATGATGATGACGATGCCGGCGACGATCGAAAGCTCCGCCGACCAGGCCCGGATCAATCCACCGATGAACGACGCGCTGGCGCCGAGCGCGACGAATACCGTGGAAAAGCCCAACACGAACATCAGTGCTGCGATCATCACCGCGCGCTTCGACGCCGCCGTGGTCTCGTCGTTGGCGACGTGCTCGATGGTGGCGCCGGTAAGATAGATCAGATACGGCGGCACCAGCGGCAGCACGCAGGGCGACAGAAAGCTGACCAGGCCGGCGATCAGCGCCGCGGGGATGGAGACATCGTGGATCATAGTCCCTCAATGCACCGCGACCGCCACTCGATGCAAGCTGCCTGAGCACTTTGTGATGACGGCGTGACCGGGTTGACCGCCGCGCCGCGGTGCGATCATCTGCGGGCAATCAGGGTCACCCGATGAAAAACCTCCTTACCGACATCGCCGGCGTCCAGGTCGGCCACGCCGACGACGCGCGGCTCGCGTCCGGCGTCACCGCGGTGGTGTTCCACCAGCCGGCGGTTGCGGCGATCGACATCCGCGGCGGCGGACCCGGCACCCGCGAGGGCGCCGCACTCGATCTCGGCAACACGGTGGATCATATCCACGGCATTGCGCTCGGCGGCGGCTCCGCATTCGGACTGGAAGCCGGCGGCGGCGTGCAGGCCTGGCTCGCCGAACAGGGCCGCGGGTTTAAGGTGGGCGGCGCCGTCATTCCGATCGTGCCCGGCGCCATCATCTTCGACGTGCTGAACGGCGGCGACAAGAAATGGGGCCGCTTTGCGCCGTATCGTGAGCTCGGTTACGCCGCGGCTGCGACAGCAGCTAAGGACTTCGCGCTCGGCAGCTCCGGGGCAGGATTCGGCGCCACCACGGCGAATTTCAAGGGCGGCATCGGCTCGGCCTCGGCTGTGACGCCGGGCGGCGTGCGCGTCGCAGCGCTCGCCGTGGTCAACGCCGTCGGCACAGTGACGGTCGGCGACGGCCCATGGTTCTGGGCAGCCCCTTTTGAAATCGGCGGCGAATTCGGCGGACGCGGCCTGCCGCCGTCGTTCACGCCGGACATGCTGAGGATGCGGCTCAAGGGCGGCACTGCCGCGACGGCGGTCGAGAATACCACGCTGGCGGTGGTGGTGACCGACGCCATACTGACAAAACCGCAGGCGAAGCGGCTGGCGATGATCGCGCACACCGGATTCGCGCGCGCGATTTACCCAGTACACGCGCCGCTCGATGGCGACGTACTGTTCGCTGCCGCGACTTGCGAGAAGCCGGTCGATCCGCTGGCAGGCCTCACCGAGCTCGGCATGGTCGCGGCCAATACGGTGGCCCGCGCGATCGCGCGCGGCGTGTATGAGGCGATCGCGCTGCCCTTCCCCGGCGCGCTGCCGGCGTGGAAGGAACGGTTCGGGTAGCGGGTTAGGCGCTGACCGAAAGTGAGGAAACGGCGGATGACGAAATCGCCTGCGCCTCGCGCTGGATCATCTGCTCGACGACATTGTAGGACGACGCGGCCGAGGTCGATGCCGAAGCGGTCGGCGCCGATGTCATGGTGACCCTGGATCCGTCGGCGTAGGTCAGCGACGTCGTGGTCGAGCCGTCGCTGTTGGTGGTCGAGGTGCTGGAGGCTCCCTCAAGCGCCTGCAGCAGCGGGTCCGAATTCGAGTCCGAACCGGCGACATGATGCTTGTGGCGATGGCCGTGACCCGAGCCTTTCAGCGCAGACGACATCTCGTCGAGACTGACCGAGCCGTCGCCGTCCTTGTCAAGCTTGCTGAAGACGTCGTCGGCCTGCGCGATGTTGGTTCCGCCGGCGCCCAGCGCATTTTCGAATTCCGACTTGCTGACCTTGCCGTCGCCGTCGGCATCGAGCTGCGAGAACAGGTCCTTCAGCGCATCGGACCGGCTGGTTGTCGAGGCGGCAGAACTCGACGACTGGCCCTGCGCTGCGAGCAGCGCGCTCATGGTCGCCGGCGACAGTCCGCCGCTCGGCGCGCAACCGCCCGAACCGGAGGCTGGGCCCGCAGCGGCGCCGGTATCGAACGGCGTCGTCGCGGTCTGGCTGAAGCCGGTGGTGGCTTGCGCGGACGAGGATTTTTTCGACGTCAGCGATTGCATCGCGTCGAGCGCCGATGAAATCGCGCCGAGGGCAAGCAGCATGACTAAAAACTCCCGCAAACGCCGCGCAAGCGCGGCCACAACCCCACACCCCAATTTGTCAGCAAGCGCCGTGCCATGGCAAAAACGTCGATAAACCAAAGGTTTTTTGCTGCTTTGGCGCGCCGGCAGCCCGGCAATTGATGCCGCCGCGGCAGAATTTTCCACCCTCTCGTGCCCCGGACGCAGCGCAGCGCGCCGCTCTTCGCGGCGTGGTGCGCTGCAGAGCCGGGGCCCCGGTTTGCACAGAAAAGAAACCGGGGTCCCGGCTCTGCGGAGCGGCATGAAGAATGCCGCACCGCGTCCGGGACACAAGAGTGACCGCATTGCCCCTTCGCGTGACCCATGTTACGCGATGCACATGCCGCAACCCTTCGCGCCGCGTCCCCTCGTCATTGCGCCGTCGATCCTGGCGTCGAATTTCGCCAGACTGGGCGAAGAGGTCCGCGCGGTTGATGCGGCCGGCGCCGACTGGATCCATCTCGACGTGATGGACGGGCACTTCGTGCCCAACATTTCCTTCGGCCCCGATGTCATCAAGGCGATGCGGCCACATACGAACAAGATCTTCGACGCGCATTTGATGATCGCGCCATGCGATCCCTATCTCGAAGCCTTCGCCAAGGCCGGCTGCGACCACATCACGGTGCATGCCGAGGCCGGCCCGCATCTGCATCGGTCGCTGCAGGCGATCCGCGCGCTGGGCAAGAAAGCCGGCGTCTCGCTCAATCCGGGCACGCCGATCTCGGCGATCGAATATGTCATCGACATGATCGACCTGGTGCTGGTGATGTCGGTCAATCCCGGTTTCGGCGGCCAGGCCTTTATCGCGTCCGCGCTCGGCAAGATCGGCGACCTGCGGGCGATGACCGCGGGACGGCCGATCGACATCGAGGTCGACGGCGGTGTCGCGCCCGATGTCGCCGGCCAGCTTGCCGCCGCCGGCGCCAACGCCTTTGTCGCGGGCTCCGCGGTGTTCAAGGGCGGCACCATGGAGGCCTACAAGGCCAATATTGCCGCGATCAGAAATGCCGCGGCGTCAGCGCGCGGGGAGATGATCTAACGACGCCAGACCCTTGCTCTCAGGCAAACAGCTCGCGGTCGCGGATTTTCAGCGGCTCCGTGTAGTCTTCGTCCCACCAGGCTTTCTCGCTCGCCTGGCGCGGCGGCCTCAGCAGTTGCAGAACTTTTTTGGCCTTCTTTGCGTCCTGCTGCGCGACGCGAAAATGATAGTGGTCGAAGATGCGCAGCGCCTCGATGGTGTAGGATACCACGATACGCCGGTCGTTGATCAGGAGCAGATTTTCTCCGTTCTTGGTGTCGGCGGTTCCGGAGAAATTATAGGAACCGAGCCAGACCCTGGCGGTCGGCTTGTCGAAATCGATCACGACGAACTTGTGGTGCATGCGCGTGCCGCCGCCCTTGGGAACCAGGGCGGTTGGTTCCTCCGAAAACGGCGGAGGAACGTTCTTGACGAGCGCGGCTGCAAATACCGGAGCAAGATTGCCGTCCGGCTTTTGCAGGACGATGCCGCCGACCTTCTTGTCGGAAATGCCGTAGACGAATCTGGTGGGGTCGCCGGTGACCTTGATGATGGCATCCTTGATCACGCCCTTGGTCTCGTACAGGAACGCCAGCGAATAGAACAGGCACGACGTCGTGTTGTCGCCGATGTCGTCGGCGATCTTTTTCAGCAGCGCATTCGAGGCCGCGTGAGGCGAGAATGCGACGCGCGCGTCGATATGACTCAGGCCGAGGTCGGTCATTTTGGCCGAAGCCGAGGTGCCGAATTTGCCCGGGTTGTCGAAATAGGTATCGAACGCATCGCGGAACAATTTCACCGCGCTGGCGCCTTCCAGCACCATGGCGTTGTTGGCCTGCACGAACAGGCCGCGCCAGCTCATGTTGGTGGAGCCGCAGACGACGCGCTTTATCGTCGGGCCATCGACCACGATGGTCTTGTTGTGTTGCAGGCTCGACATATGCTGGCGCTTCACGTTCAAAACACCGGCCGAGACGGTAAGGCGTGCCGCAGCGGCGGTTTCCGCCGAATCCGGCTTGCCGTGATCGTCGGGACTGTCGTCGATGATGATCTTCAATCGCGCACCGATTTTCTCGAGCCGCCCGACGATTTCCGGCACGTTGAGATCGTAGGCGATCACGCGAACCTCCGCCTTGTCCTCGATTGCCCGGTCGAGCGCGTCGAGCAGCGCCTCCCTTGCCTCGAAACCCATCCACGCCAGCGCTTCCGCCGTCCTGGGATGCGTCGGTTTGAAGTTCAGTCCGTCGTCGGCGTCGTCGGGAAGCAGCGTCGAGATCGGTCCGAATTTGTCATAGCGGTCCACAAACGCCTGCGACGATACAAAGCCGCGGGTGTAACAGACGTTGAGTTGGCCGGGATAGGTTTCGCGCCGCAGCTCGATCGCGGCTTCCTGCGCGACACCCTGGCTCAATTCGTTCTCGCTGTTCATGAACATCGGGGTGACGCGGTAGAGAAACGCGCCGTTCAGGCTGGCATTGCGCGGGAAATGCACCCAGCGGAATTTCTGGATCGGCGACAGCAGGGTCGATAGTCGGGCGCTGTCGACCGCGCCGTTCGGGCCGGGAAAGTTGATGCGGTTTTTCAGCGCGAAAAAGCGGTCGCCGCCGGGCTCCCTGTATTCGATCGCGAAACCCACGAAATCGTCGGGCGGCCTGGCCGTCTTCCAGTTCATCGCGACCAGGGTCATCCCGTCGCCGCGGTGAAGTTTTAGCGTGAATGGCGCGGCCGCCGTCGTGCCGCTGACCTGAAAATCGTCACTCATGGCGTGCCCCCTGCTGGCCGGCGTTGAATACCGCCCAGACCAGTGCTCAGGCAATGCGGCATAAATCCGCGCTGTCGAGGCGGTTAGCGCTTCTTCGGCGCTTCCAGGCCCTTCAGCAGCAGCGTCAGAAGCACGTCGATCCGCGCGGCGAGCGTCGGATCGCTCCATTCCTCGGCATGCGCGGGATGGTGGAAACGGATGGTGGCGTCGAAAATCGCGCGCGACGAAGCCTTGACGTCGGTGACGCCGAATGCGCCCTGTTTCACGCCGTCGGACAAGATATGCGCGATCTGGTTGGCCAAACGATCCTTGTGTGCCTTCACCACCTCGCGCGCTTCCTGCGCCAGCGAGAGGTAGGTCGCGAACATTTCGGGGTCGCCGCACACCTTCTCGTACTTGGCCGCAAACAGCGCGCGCAGCCAGCGCTCCAGCCGCGCCGGCGCCGGCCCCGGGGCTTCGGCGATCTTCTCAAGCGGCGTACTGACGCGGTCGAGCCAGCGCTTCGCCACCGCGTCGCGCAGCGAGGCCTTGCTCGGAAAATGCCGGTACACGCTGCCATGGCTGACATCGAGCGCGCGCGCAACGTCCACCACCGTGGCCTTTGCGAGGCCAAAGCGCCGCAGCACCTCCTCGGTGGCCTCAAGAATTCGCTCCGGCGTCAACACTACGGCTTCGTTCATGCGCGCACCGCCTGCTTCTCGCTGTCGAGCATTCCCATCTGCGCCGCAGGATAGCGCGCGCCCGCGGCTGCGTCCCGTGGAATGGCACGCGCGATCCCGGCCAGTTCCTCGGCCGTCAATCTGATGTCGGGTGCGCCAAGCGATTCGGCAAGGCGTTCGCGGCGGCGCGCGCCGACAAGGGGAACGATGTCGTCGCCCTGCGCCAGCACCCAGGCAATCGCCAGTTGCGCCACCGAGCAGCCTTTATGGTTGGCGATCTCCCGCAGCTTCTCGACCAGGCCAAGGTTGCGCGACAGGTTGTCGCCGGAGAATCGCGGGCTCCTGCTGCGGAAATCGTTTCCGTGTTCGCTGCGTTCGGCGGACCAGTGGCCGCTGATCAGGCCGCGCGACAGCACGCCATAGGCGGTGATGCCGATGCCGAGTTCGCGGCAGGTGGGCAGGATCTCCGCTTCGATGCCGCGGCTCAGCAGCGAGTACTCGATCTGCAAATCGCTGATCGGATGCACCGCATGGGCGCGGCGGATGGTGTCGGCGCCGACTTCGGACAATCCGATATGACGGACATAACCGGCCTTCACCATCTCGGCGATGGCGCCGATGGTGTCCTCGATCGGCACGGCCGGGTCGAGCCGCGCCGGACGATAGATATCGACATGGTCGGTGCGCAGCCGGCGCAGGCTGTAGGTCAGAAAATTCCTGACCGCAGCCGGACGCGCGTCATAGATGCCAAAACCGCCCGCGGGGTCGCGGAACGCGCCGAACTTGACGCTGATCTGTACATCGTCGCGCGAAAGGCCGCGCAGCGCTTCCGCGATCAGCATTTCATTGTGGCCGGAGCCATAGAAATCGCCGGTGTCGAGCAGCGTGATACCGGTGTCGAGTGCAGCATGGATGGTACTGATGCTTTCAGCCTCGTCGGCCGGGCCGTAGAAATCGGACATCCCCATGCAGCCGAGCCCGATCGCGGAAACAGCCGGTCCGCTGCTGCCGAGTTTTCGCGAGGCGATCTGGCGGGTGGTCATGGCCGGCCCCATTTAATGGGTGAGCTTTGCGGCCTGGGCTGCAAGGTGGCGGGCGACGCGCTCGTTGAGCCAGCGATGGATTTGAGCGGTCAGGTAGAAAATTTCGATGGTCATGGCGTCAGTCCTTTGCAAATCCGCGGGACTTCCGGTCGACCGGCCGAACACCCCGCGCGACGCGTCCGTTGGCGTCCGGAACTGATATAACATATCGCGCTGACAGATTTCAATATCTGTCAGTCAATATTACGTGATCAGAGGAGGCGCCCTGCAAGCTTGGCTGTTCGAGCCCCCCGTTCGCCGGCCGGCGTTTGTCTCACCGGGGCTGCTCTGCTAAAGCGCGGCGGTACCCCAAAATGCCAGAGTCGTCGATGATCCTCCGCTACACCCGCCCGGAAATGGCCGCGATTTGGGAGCCGCAGACCCGCTTCAAAATTTGGTTCGAGATCGAGGCGCATGCCGCGGACGCGCAGGCGGAACTCGGCGTGATCCCGAAAGAGGCCGCGAAAACCATCTGGGCCAGGGGCCGGGATGCCACCTTCAACGTCGTTCGAATAGACGAGATCGAACGCGAAACCCACCACGACGTCATTGCCTTCCTCACGCATCTGGCCGAAATCGTCGGCCCGGAAGCGCGGTTCGTGCACCAGGGCATGACCTCTTCCGACGTGCTCGACACCTGCTTCAACGTGCAGCTCACCCGCGCCGCCGATCTTTTGATCGCCGATATCGACAGGGTGCTGGCCGCGCTGAAGAAGCGCGCCGTCGAGCACAGGATGACGCCGACCATCGGCCGTTCGCATGGCATCCATGCCGAGCCGGTGACATTCGGCCTGAAACTCGCTTACGCCTATGCCGAATTCACCCGTGCGCGCGAACGCCTCATCACCGCGCGGGCGGATGTCGCGACCTGCGCGATCTCAGGCGCGGTCGGCACCTTCGCGCAGATCGATCCGCGCGTGGAGGAGCACGTCGCCAAGGCGATGGGTCTTGTGCCGGAGCCGATCTCGACCCAGATCATCCCGCGCGACCGCCACGCGATGTATTTTGCCACGCTCGGGGTGATCGCCTCCTCGGTGGAGCGCCTCGCCACCGAGATCCGCCATCTGCAGCGCACCGAAGTGCTGGAGGCCGAGGAGTTTTTCTCCGAAGGCCAGAAAGGCTCCTCGGCGATGCCGCACAAGCGCAACCCGGTGCTGAGCGAAAATCTCACCGGCCTCGCCCGCATGGTGCGCGCCTATGTGACGCCGGCGATGGAGAACGTCGTACTGTGGCACGAGCGCGATATCTCGCATTCCTCCGCCGAGCGCATGATCGGCCCCGACGCGACGGTGACGCTTGATTTTGCCTTGAACCGGCTCGCGGGTCTGGTCGATCGGCTGCTGGTCTATCCCGCCAACATGCAGAAGAATCTCGACCGCCTCGGCGGCCTCGTGCACTCGCAGCGGCTTTTGATCGCGCTGACGCAGAAAGGCGCCAGCCGCGAGGACGCCTACAAATTCGTGCAGCGCAACGCGATGCCGGTATGGCGCGGCGAAGGCGATTTCCTCGACCTGCTGAAGAAAGACCCCGACGTGAAGAAGTATCTGTCCGACGCCGAAATCGCCGAGCAGTTCGACCTCGGCTATCACTTCAAGCACGTCGATACGATTTTCAGACGCGTGTTTGGGGAAAGCTGATTCCCCTCCGTCATTCCGGGGCGCGCCTCTTCGGCGCGAACCCGGAATGACGGCTTCACCAGCCAGGCGTCATTGCGAGCGGAACGAAGCAATCCAGACCTTTGGTCAGACAAGAACTGGATTGCTTCGTCGCAAGGGGCTCCTCGCAATGACGAATTCAACAGCACGCGTCCTCGCCGTCAGCCTGCGCCACGGCCATCATTTCAGCAAGACACCGAGCCTCAGCATCCGGCTGCTGACGGGCTTCGGCGTCGCCGGCGACGCGCATATGGGCGAGACGGTCAAGCACCGCTCGCGGGTGCGCCGGGATCCGACCGCGCCGAATCTGCGTCAGGTGCATCTGATGCATGCCGAACTGTTCGACGAACTGCGCGGCAAAGGTTTTGACGTGAAGCCCGGCGATCTCGGCGAGAACGTCACCACCTCAGGCATCGATCTGTTGGCGCTTCCAACCGGCACCCGGCTGCATCTCGGACCAACCGCGGTGGTCGAAGTCACCGGCCTGCGCAATCCATGCGTCCAGCTCGATACATTTCAAAAAGGCCTGATGGCAGCGACTCTGGACAAGGATGCCGCCGGCAATTTGATCCGCAAGGCCGGCATCATGAGCGTCGTGCTGTCAGACGGCGACGTGCGGCCGGGAGATGTCGTGCGCGTCGAGCTGCCCGGCATGCCGCATCAAGCATTGCTGCCGGTGTAATTGAGAGGCCTTTCGTCATTTCTGGATGCGCCCTCGTCGGCGCAGACTCGGAATCCAGACACCTTGCACAATAGCTGGATTCCGGGTTCGCGCTCCGCGCGCCCCGGAATGACGGCGACTCAGCTTCGCGCCGGCTGCGCCGCCTGCGGCTGCGAAGCCGACAGGCGCATCAGCACGAAGGTGATCGCCAGCACCGCGACATAGACGCCAAGCTGCATCACGGTCGGCTGATCGGTGTATCCGATCAGGGTATGGAGCGCCTTGCCGGGGATGCTGGATTCATCCAGCAGCCACGAGGTGTCCCAGACAACGCCGCTCATCGCGGTCAGCCAGTTCGCTTTCTCGAGAAATGCCACGGCCTGCGCGGCCATCCCCGCCGCCAGCAGCGTGATCAGCACGGTGGTCACCGCGAACAGCGAGCGCATCGGAATACTAACCAGGCCCGCATAGGTGAGCATGCAGACGAGCGCGCCCAGCACCAAGCCGATCACGCCGCCGAGCGCGAGGCTCAAGGCCGAACCGCCATCGCTGGTGACGATGCCATAGAGAAAAAGTGCCACCTCGCTGCCCTCGCGCAGCACCGCGACGCCGACGACGACCGCGAGTGCAAACAGCGATTTCGAGCCTTCGGCCACGGCCTGCCCGATGGCGCGGACTTCGCTCGCAAGTTCGCGGCCGTGCCGCGCCATCCAGACATTGTGCCAGGTCAGCATCACCACCGCGATGCCGAGGATCGCCGCGTTGAACAATTCCTGCCCCATGCCGGCAAACAGGTTCGACAGCGCGCCAGCAAAGGCCGCCACCAGGCATGCACCGGCAACGCCCCCGAGCACGCCGCCGCCGATCCACAGATTGCGATGCGGCACCGTGCGCGTCACCGCGAGCACGATGCCGATGATCAGACCGGCCTCGAACACCTCGCGGAAGACGATGATCAATGCAGCGAGCACGAGCGGTTACTTCACGATGACGTTGCCGATGGCGACGTCTTCATTGTACTCGTCCACGAACTTGTACTTGCCCGGCTTCTGCGCCCGCACATTGACGACGGCCTCGCTGTTGGCCGCGATCACCTTTTCGATCTTCAACGGCTTGCTTTCGAATTCCATCGCCTTGGCGTCGAGATTCTTCACCTTGATGGTGAAGGCGGTATTGGCGGGAACGGTCACTTCCGCGGGCGTGAACTTCTTGTCCTTGTAGCTGAGCTGAACCTCGGTGGCCTGCTGCGCATTTGCGCCCGCGACCGTGAAGGCGCAGAGCGCGATGGCGGCAAAAGCTGTCTTCAAAAACATTCGCATGATCGTTCTTTCGTTTGTTGCGGACGGCGTTTTCATACGCTGATATCAGCCCGGCGGTCGCGAGGCAAAAAGACGCGCTCCGATCCGATTGGAGAGGTTCTAAACGCTCCGATTGGAGCGATTCTAAAATGTTACGCCGATGCTTAGCCTGCTGCGCCGTCGATCATCCGCGCCGTCACGCGATCGCGTTTCATGAAATGATGCCAGATCGCCGCAGCGACGTGGATCGCGATCAGTGCAAGCAGAACATATGCGAAAAAGATATGCCGGTCTTCGTAAGCATCGGCTGCGATCTTGTCGGTGGACGTGATCTGCGGCACGCGAAATAGCCCAAACCAGCTGGCGTAATCGGGCTTGTGTGCGCCCGAATGCGCCCAGCCAAGCATCGCCACCAGAATCGTGACGCCATACAGCACGCTATGGCTGATGCGAGCTGCGAGCCGTTGCCAGCGCGGCGTGTCCGCCGGCAGCACAGGCAGCGGATTGATCCAGCGCCAGATCAGCCGGATCACCATCAGCAACAGCACGAGGTAGCCGATGTCGGCATGGATCGAGCGGTAGAAAAACCGGTCCGCCCGCGCCGGAAAATGGTTCATCCACCAGCCATAGGCGATCATGCCGATAATGATGAAGCCGAGGCCCCAATGGAACAGGCGGGAAGCACTTCCCCAGCTTGTATTGGTATTGCGGATCATGAACGGAACACGCCTCTCAAGACTCCTGACGGTGCACGAAAGGCCACGTGATCCGCGGTTGCGCAACCCTGCCGTTTTTCCGGGATTGCGGAACAGGCTGGAATAGTTCCAAACTGGTAACCAAATCGGGCTAACCTTCGACCATGCCTGCAAGCCAGACGATTGTCGTACTCGATTCCGGCCTTGGCGGCCTCACGGTGCTGCGCGAGATCGTCAGGGCGCGCCCCGACGCGCGCTATATCTATGTCGCCGACGACGCGTTTTTTCCCTACGGCCATCACAGCGAGCAACAGATCGTCGCGCGGGTGGTGCCGCTGACAGGCGAATTGATCGCGGCGCATGCGCCGGATCTGGTCGTGATCGCCTGCAATACCGCATCCACGCTGGTGATGTCGCATCTGCGCGCGGCGTATCGCGTGCCCTTCGTCGGCACGGTGCCCGCGATCAAACCGGCCTGCGCGCGTTCGAAATCCAGGCGGGTGTCCGTGCTCGGCACCCGCGGCACCGTCAAGCGCGAATACACGCAAGGACTGATCCGCGATTTCGCGCAAGGCTGCGAGGTGACGCTGGTCGGTTCGGCGCAACTCGCTTCGCTGGCCGAAGCCGCATTGAATGGCGGCGAGATCAGCGATCGGGCGATAGCGGCCGAGATCGCGCCCTGTTTTGTGCAGGATGGCGGCGACGATTCGGCCCGCACCGACACCGTGGTGATGGCCTGCACCCACTACCCGCTGCTGCTGGACCGGCTGGTGCGGCTTGCGCCGTGGCCGGTGGACTGGATCGATCCTGCGCCCGCGATCGCGCGGCGCGTCGCGGATTTGCTGGGCGCAGGCAATGCCGGCGCCGATTCCGCCGGCGCGGAAATGATTTTCACGTCCGGACGGCGGCACGCGATGACCGCAGCGCTGGCGCCGTTTTTCGGCGACCGGGTCCCTGCGTAAAGCATTCGCTTTGCAGCCCACCCGCCCCCTGCTAGTTTCAATCCACAGGGAGTAAAAAACATGATGAGAAAAATTCTGCTTGGATTGACCATCGCCGCATTCGCCTGCGGAGCCGCAACCGCGCAAGGCATCAAACGCACGCCGCTGCAAAAGATCGATTTTCCGGCGGGCTACACCACCGTGACCGCGATCGCGGAAATCCCGGCCGGCGGATCGGCGGGCCGCCACACCCACCCCGGCGTCGAAACCGGCTATGTCATCGAGGGCGAAGGCGAGCTCATCATCGACGGACAGCCGGCCAAAGTTTTGAAGCCCGGCGAGTCCTGGGCTATTCCCGCCAACACCATTCACGACGCCAAGGTCGTCGGCGACAAGCCGTTGAAAATCATGGCGATTTATATCGTGGAAAAAGACAAGCCGCTGGCCACCCCGGCGCCGTAAGGTGTAGAAGCGACTGGCCTCAGGCCGGTTGGATCATGCTAGATCAGTGGGCCGGCCCGGTCGGTACGAGTGGCCGGCCCTCTGACATGGAACCCGACAAGAGATGCGCGGAACGGTCCGAAAAATTTCAATGCCGCGCCGTCTCGTCGCCGACCTCATGCATGCGTCGATGCGCGTGCCGTTCGTGTCGCTGCGGCGAACGCTGGATATCCGACCCCTCATGGAGGCCCGGGCCGCCTCGGCGCAGCGTCCCGGCTGGGCGGCGATCTTCGCCAAGGCATTCTGCCTGTTGGCCCGCGACGAGCCGGTGCTGCGCACGCTTTACGTCAAATGGCCGTGGCCGCATTTCTATGAGCTGCCGCGCAGCGTCGGCATGGTGGCGATCGCGCGCAGGGAAGACGGCGAGGATTGCGTGCTTCCGCAAAAGGTCACAGCGGCGGACGAATTGCCACTGGCGGAGGTAGATGCCCTGATCCGGCATGCGAAAACCGCTGCGATCGACGACGTTCCGGCTTTCAGAAAGATACTCCGGGCGACGCGGCTGCCGCTGCCGCTGCGCCGGCTGGTCTGGTTCACAGGTTTCAACATCGCGCGCCAGCGCGCCAATTATTTCGGCAGTTTCGGCATCACCTCGGTCGCCGCCCATGGCGCCGGCGAGCTTCATGCGCTGAGCCCGGGCCCGTTCATCGTCAGTTATGGCGTGGTGGGGCCGGACCAGACCATCGACGTGGTGATCCGCTGGGATCACCGGGTCACCGACGCGGCGCTGATCGCCAAGGCGCTGACCCGGCTGGAACAGGTACTGAATGGCGCAATCGCCGCGGAATTGCTGAGCCACCGGCAGATAGCGGAGCCGAAGGCCGTTCGCGCAGTCGCGACCTGATTGTCATTCCGGGGCGTGCGAAGCACGAGCCCGGAATCCATAACCACGATCGGCGTTTATGGATTCCGGGCCTGCGCCAAGAGGCGCATCCCGGAATGACGGGTTTTGGCCGGATTAAGCCGGTTTTTACCCCGCAAATCCGGCCCCTTTCGTTTGACATATCCGCCGTTTCTCCCTAAGAAACGCCTGCTCGCGGGCCGGTTTCGGCCCGCGTTGCGTTTCGCGACCCGTGGTCTTCCCAAGCTTTACGGGATTGACCTGTCGGCACCGGGAAATTCCCGGCGCACAGGAGGGCGCGTCTCCTCAAATTCTTGAACAGCAAAAGAGGACGCGATGACTAAGCGCAGTGAGGCGAAATACAAGATTGATCGCCGTATGGGCCAGAATATCTGGGGTCGCCCGAAGAGCCCCGTGAACAAGCGTGAATACGGCCCCGGCCAGCACGGCCAGCGCCGCAAGGGCAAGCTCTCCGACTTCGGCGTGCAGCTGCGCGCCAAGCAGAAGCTCAAAGGCTACTACGCCAACATTTCCGAGCGCCAGTTCCACGGCATCTATGTCGAGGCCGGCCGCATGAAGGGCGACACCGGCGAGAACCTGATCGGCCTGTTGGAGCGCCGTCTCGACACCGTGGTCTACCGCGCAAAATTCGTCGCCACCATGTTCGCCGCGCGCCAGTTCATCAACCACGGCCACGTCAAGGTCAACGGCCGCCGCGTCAACATTTCGAGCTTCAAGGTCAAGGTCGGCGACGTGATCGAGGTCAAGGAATCCTCGAAACAGCTCACCGTGGTGCTGGAAGCCAACCAGCTCGCCGAACGCGACGTGCCGGATTTTCTCGAAGTCGATCACGGCAAGATGACGGCGAAGTTCAACCGCATTCCGCATCTGTCGGACGTGCCGTTCGCCGTGCAGATGGAGCCGCATCTGATCGTCGAATTCTATTCGCGCTGATTGTTGTCGGCGCCGGACGACAAAGGCCCCGGTTTTGCCGGGGCCTTTTTGTTATCATCGCAAAATTTCTCACTCGTCATGCCCGGTCCTTGTGCCGGGCATCCACGTCTTTATGTTCGACCTGAAAGCAAGATGGCTGGGACAAGCCCGGCCATGACGGCGTTAGTGCGAGAGTTCTGAAAATGCCCTACACCCCCGCCCCGCGCGATCCGAAACAGACGCCGGTCCGCATCAACCTGCTGTCGGATACCCAGACCCGGCCGACACCCGGCATGCGCGAAGCGATGTCATCGGCGGAAGTCGGCGACGAGCAGATCGGCGACGACCCGACCACCAACGCATTGTGCGAGCGCGTCGCCGGCTTGCTCGGCAAGGAGGCGTCGGTGTTCATGCCCTCGGGCACCATGTGCAATATCTCGGCGACGCTGACGCATTGCCGCCCCGGCGACGAGATTCTCGCGCACGAGACCGCGCATATCATCGCCCGCGAGGGCGGCGCGCATGCCGCACTTGGCGGATTCCAAATCACGAAGCTCAGCGGCGCGGATGGAAAATTCACGCCCGACACGTTCCGCGCCGCGCTCCACCCGCGCACCCGCTACGAGCCGCCGCAGACCGTGGTCAGCGTCGAACAAACCGCCAATATCGGCGGCGGCACCATCTGGAACAAAGCCGACCTCGACGCCGTCGCCGAAGCCGCCAAGGCCAACGGCATGGTCACTCATATGGACGGCGCGCGGCTGTTGAACGCCTGCGTCGCCACCGGCATTTCCGCGCACGACATGGCGTCGGGATGGGATTCGGTCTGGATCGATTTCTCCAAAGGCCTCGGCGCGCCTGTTGGCGCGGTGATGGCCGGCTCGCATGGCTTCATCGACGAGGTCTGGCGCTGGAAGCAGCGGCTCGGCGGATCGATGCGCCAGTCCGGCGTCTGCGCCGCGGCCTGCGTCTATGCGCTCGACCACAACATCGACCGCCTCGCGGACGATCACGCCAATGCCCGTGCACTGGCGCGCGGCTTGTCGCAGATCGACGGCATCGAGGTGCAGCAGCCGGAGACCAACCTGGTGTTCTTCAATCCCGCGGACAGCGGCGTTTCGGGTGTGAAAATGGTGGCGGGCTTGCGCCAGCGCGGCGTGCTGCTCGCGATGATGGACGGCCGCATCCGCGCCTGCACGCATCTCGATGTTGATGCCGCGATGATCGAGGAGACGGTCGGGCTGGTGCGCGAGATCGTGCGGGCGGCGTAATCGCGTTTCGTGCCCCGGACGCAGCGCAGCGCGCAGCCCTTGCGAAGCGGTGCGCTGCAGAGCCGGGGCCCGGTTTGCTTGCGACTCGAAGAAACCGGGGTCCCGGTTCTGCGATGCACCGCTGAAGAAGCGCTGCATCGCGCCCGGGACACGAGCGCAAGCCCATCCTCAATTCTCCATCGCTTCATAGATCAGTTGTTTCAGCGCTGCCTGGATGCGCTGGCGCTGCGAGGGGGTTTGCTCCATCAGAATGAAGAACATGTCCTGCCTGCGGTCGATGATAAAGTAGCAGCCGCTGGCGCCGTCCCATTTCAACTCGCCCAATGAGCCCGGCGGCGGCGGTTTGGCGTCGCCGGGATCGGTGCGCACGCCGAAGCCGAGACCGTAGCCGAAGCCATCGCCCGGAAAATAGAAATAATCGCGCGCGACGCCGGAGCCGGATCCGACATGGTCGCTCGCCATCTCGTTGAATGCCTGCGGGCTGAGATATCGCTTGCCGTCGAGCGAGCCGCCATTGAGCAGCATCTGCGAGAATTTCGCGAAATCGGTGACGGTGGAGATCATGCCGCCACCGCCGGATTCCCATTTCATCATCCTGCGCGCATTGCGAATGCTGCCGGCGCTGAAATGGTTGTCGTTCGGCATCGTCTCCGCCAGCAGCGGCAATTTGACGGGGTCGGTGATGTAGAAAGCGGTCGCGGTCATGCCGAGCGGATCCAGCAACCTTTCTTTCTCAAACTGCAGCAGCGATTTGCCCGAGATCACCTCGATCACGCGGCCCAGCACGTCGGTGGAATGGCCGTAGTCCCACAGCGTGCCCGGCTGTTCCGCCAGCGGCAGCCCGGCGATGCGGTCGGCGAATTCGGCGTTGTCGAAGTCGCCGGCATAGAGCAGCGTGTTGGAATAGAGCGCCCGGACCAGGCCCTCGCCGTAGAAACCGTAGGTGATGCCGGAGGTGTGCCGCATCAGGTCCAGGATCGTGATCGACCGCTGCAACGGCACTAACGCGAGCGTACTGTCGCCGTTCTCGGCCTTGCCCTCCAGGCCGACCTTGGCGGTCGCGAAAGACGGGATGTATTTTTCGAGCGGATCGCTCAGCCTGAGCTTGCCCTCGTCGACCAGCATCATCGCGGCGACGCTGGTGACGGGCTTCGACATCGAATAGACGGTGAAAATCGTGTCGTCCGTCATCGGCAACTGGGTCGCGACATCGCGCACGCCGAATTTCTCGAAATAGACCGGCTTGCCGTGCTGTTGAACCAGCACGATGGCGCCGGGAATCTTGCCGGTGGCGATCTCGTTGCGCAAGAACTCGCCGATGCGCTCGAGTTTTTGCGGGTTGAAATGCGCGCCAGGGGGAATATCGAAACTGCCTTCGGCCAGCGCGGGGGCGACCGATGCCGCGCCAGCCAGCAACGCGGCGCCGATAAGCAGCCGCAACGCGAATCCTGCATTCATCCCCTGCCCCGTTTTTTCCCGTCATGGCTGGGCTTGACCCGGCCATCCATCTTCTTCGCAAGAGTCTTGCGAAGATGGATGGATGCGCGGGTCAAGCCCGCGCATGACGCAGTACGTAAATCAAAGTCTAGCGACCAGAATGACGAGCACAAGGTTTCAGGCCTGATCCAGCACCGCACGATGCAGCCGCGCGCTGTCCTCGGAGAAGCAGCAAAATATGACGCGGGTGACAACAGGCGCGGCCGGTAATGTCTCGATCACCGTATTCACCGCAATCTTCGCGGCGCGATCAGCCGGGAAGCCGTAAACCCCGGTGGAGATGGCGGGAAAGGCAACCGATGCGAGGCCGTGACTTTGGCACAGTTGCAGCGCGCGGCGATAACACGATGCCAGCGCGGTGTCCTCGTCCTGCACGCCGCCGTGCCACACCGGTCCGACGGCATGAATGACATGCCGCGCCGGCAGACGATAAGCTTGGGTAATCCTGGCGTCGCCGGTGGCACAGCCATCAAGCGTGCGGCATTCGGCGAGCAATTGCGGTCCCGCGGCGCGATGGATCGCGCCATCGACGCCGCCGCCGCCCAGCAGCGACGAATTGGCAGCGTTGACGATGGCGTCAACGCTCAGTGTCGTGATGTCGGCGACGATGACCTCGAGCCGCACCGAGCCGATCTGGCGCGCGGCCAGGGTCAGGCAGAGGCCGAAGCTGTGACCGGAACGCCCTTGTCGGCGAACAATTGCTGCAGTTCGCCGGCTTGGAACATCTCGCGGATGATGTCGCAGCCGCCGACGAACTCGCCCTTGACATAGAGCTGCGGAATGGTCGGCCAGTTGGAGTAGGTCTTGATGCCGTTGCGCAGGTCGGCGGACTCGAGCACGTTCAGGCCCTTGTAGCCGACGCCGACGTGGTCGAGGATCTGGACCACCTGGCCGGAAAATCCGCACTGCGGAAACTGCGGCGTGCCCTTCATGAACAGCACGACGTCGTTCGACTTCACTTCGTTCTCGATGAATTGCTCAATGCTCATATTGGCGTCCTTTTGCGGCACTGCCGGAGGGCCCATGATGGCCCGTCAAATCAGATACTTGGCATATATGTAGCCCGAAAACGTTTGTTATCCCAAGTAAAATGCCGGGGAGCTGGCATGCGCATCCCAGTTGCCGTGCCCCGGACGCAGCGCAGCGTGCAGCCCTTGCGAAACGGTGCGCTGCAGAGCCGGGGCCCCGGTTACTCAAGAGAAAACCGGGGTCCCGGCTCTGCGGAGCGGCATAAGAATGCCGCACCGCGTCCGGGACACGCGAAAATCATAGCCCGGACGAGGCTTTTATCCCGGACGGGGCCACCTATCTAGGACAGGCTGCTCTTGGGAACCCATCCGCCGGACTTACGTTCTCCTCCAAATCGGAGATTCCAGTGACGAAACCCGCGTCCGCCGCAGCCCCATTGGCTGAGCCCCTTCCGTCATTTTTCTCCGATTCCGCGACACTGGCCGGGAAATTGACCGAGGCCTACCTGGCGGTCCGCAACGAGACCGAGCGCCGCGCCGCACCGCTCTCGCCCGAGGACCAGGTGGTGCAGTCGATGCCGGACGCGAGCCCGGCAAAATGGCATCGCGCTCACGTCACCTGGTTTTGGGAGCAGTTCCTGCTCGGCGAGCACTGTCCGGGTTATGTGCCCTGCCATCCGGACTACGCCTTCCTGTTCAATTCCTATTACGTCAGCGCCGGCCCCCGCCATGCCCGGCACGCGCGCGGCCATCTCACCCGCCCCGGCGCCGAGGACGTCACCGCCTACCGCAAACATGTCGACGCCGCGGTGGTGAAATTTTTCCACGACACCGATGAGAAGACGCTTGAGCGCCTGGTGCCGCTGCTCGAGGTCGGCTTCAACCACGAGCAGCAGCATCAGGAATTGATGCTGACCGACATCCTGCACGCCTTTGCGCAGAACCCGATCCCTCCCGCCTACGATCCGGCCTGGACATTTCCTCCCTCCACCCGAAGCGGCGACCAATGGGTGGCTCTCAACGAGGGCATCCACACCATCGGCCACGCCGGCGACGCCTTTCATTTCGACAACGAAAAACCGTCGCACCGCGCGCTGGTCGGCCCGGTAAGACTGGCGCGCAACCTCGTCACCAACGGCGAGTGGCTCGAATTTATCGCCGACGGCGGCTACGCGACGCCGACGCTGTGGCTGATGGACGGAGTTGCTGCCGCCGGCAACGAGGAATGGCAGGCACCCGGCCACTGGCGCAAGGTCGACGGCGAATGGCGGATCATGACGCTGGGCGGATTGCAGCCCGTCGATCCCGGCGCACCGGTCTGCCACGTCAGCTATTACGAGGCCGATGCGTTCGCGCGCTGGCGCGGCAAGCATCTGCCGACCGAAATGGAATGGGAAGTCGCTGCCCGCGCCGGTCATCTCAACGATGCCTACGGCATCGTCTGGCAATGGACCCGCAGCGCCTATGCACCCTATCCCGGCTACCGCGCCATCGAAGGCGCGCTCGGCGAATACAACGGCAAGTTCATGGTCAACCAGCTGGTGCTGCGCGGCTCGTCACTGGCAACGCCGCACGGTCACAGCCGCGTCACCTATCGCAACTTCTTTTATCCGCACCACCGCTGGCAATTCACCGGGCTGCGCCTTGCCGATTACGGCGCCTGATTTTTTGAGTTTGTAACCGCGCAGGCTCGCGCGCCGAGGAGACCGTGATGAATATGCATGCTGCCGCTTCGGCAAAAGCGCCTCGCCTCGACCAACAGACCTCAAGCTTTGCCCGCGACGTGCTGGAAGGCCTCGCGCAGCAGCCGAAGCGGCTGTCGCCGAAATACTTTTACGACGTCGCCGGCTCCGAACTGTTCGAGCAGATCACGCTGCTGCCGGAATATTACCCGACCCGGACCGAACTCGGCATTTTGCGCGACCGGGCCGGGGAGATCGCCAAACTCGTTCCGAAAGGCGCCGCACTGGTCGAATTCGGCGCAGGTGCGACGACAAAAGTTCGGCTGCTGCTGAACAGTTGCAAATTCGGCGCCTATGTGCCGGTGGACATTTCCGGCGATTTCCTTAACGCGCAGGCTCGCGCGCTACGCAACGATTTTCCGAACCTCGCCGTCTATCCGGTGACGGCGGATTTCACCGCACCCTTCGCATTGCCCGTAGAAGTACAGGCGATGCCGAAGGTCGGATTTTTCCCGGGCTCGACGCTGGGAAATTTCGAACCGCATGAGGCCTGCGGCTTCCTGCGCACGGCGCGGGAGATTCTGGGACCGGGCGCGCAGATGATCATTGGCGTCGATCTCGAAAAAGACGAACGCCTATTGTATGACGCTTATAACGATGCCGCCGGCGTGACCGCGCGTTTCAATCTCAATGTTCTGGTTCGCATCAACCGCGATCTGGGCGGCAATTTCGACCTGTCGGCCTTCACCCATCGCGCGATCTACAACCGCGAGCGCCACCGCATCGAGATGCATCTGATCAGCCGCAAGGCGCAGAGCGTGCGGATTCTGGGCCGCAGCTTTGCCTTCCGCGCCGGCGAGACCATCCACACCGAGAGCAGCTACAAATACAGCCTCGATCGCTTTACGGCGCTGGCACAGGGCTCGGGCTGGACCCCTACGGCGTCATGGACCGATGCGGAGGGCATGTTCTCGGTTCACGCGCTGGTGGCCGGCGATCCGTAGGGTGGGCAAAGCCGCCAGGCGCGTGAACGCGCGGCTGGCGGCGTGCCCACCATCGATACACCGCCCGTCATCCTGAGGTGCTCGCCGTTCTTCACGGCGAGCCTCGAAGGGTGGGCCACAAACGTCTGCGGCCATCCTTCGAGACGCCGCGCAAGTGCGCGGCTCCTTAGGATGACGGCGGCGTATATGCTGCGATTCAAGGTCGGTGGGCACGCGAGCGGACGCGTTCGCATCCACTCGCTTTGCCCACCCTACCCGCTATCGTCTGCGTCGTGAAATCAGAGCATTAACCGCTGTGCAGTCTCCTCGATCGTGCGCCAGAATTTTTCGTTGCCCTTCTTGGTGATGCAGACCTTGATGCGGTGCGGCGGCGGGCCATGCCGGCAGCTATGCGCCAGTTCGCCCGCGATCATGCCGTCGCACATGACGTAGGCGTGCAGATAAACCCGGTTGGCGCGGTTTCGGACGCCGCCACTGACGCCGGACCGATGCCAGCCGCTCACATCCCCGAGCCGATACGCGGCGTGCCGATGGTCGTCGAACTGGCGGCGAACCCAGACGATCGGACCGGGCTCGGCGGCGACTGCCGCTGCGTCGCGGTCGCGCTCGCGATCCTCAGCTGTCTTGAACAGGTGCCGCTTTTCGGAAAAGAACGGATGCTGCTGGATATAAGGAACGCATATGTTGGTACCTTCACCGGTGGCTTCCAGCATCAGGTCGAACGGGTCGCCGCCGGTTTCAATGGCGCGCTCGATTGCATCCCCGGCCGCCTTTCGCAATCGTGCCTTTCTGTCCGTCTTGTTTTCCATGATGCGCCCTATAAGTCGGCGGTTCATCCGCTGGTTGGTCCCGGACCGATGCGTTTATGCGGGCTTTGAGGCTCGCTCAACCAAATACGCGCGCGAAGGCGCAGGCTCGAACCGGTCCGCAAAATATTGCGTTTCATGGGCCACCCGTCCGTCGCGGAATTCCATGATGCTCACCGTGTAGGACGGCGCCCCGTCATAGGTCAGAACGAATTCGGTGACCCAGAGATCGCCGCTGCCGATCATTCGCCGCACCGTAAAGCGCTTCCTGTTCGGCTGCACGGTTCGGCTCTCCTGGATGTTGCGCCGGCCGCGGATCCGCTCGCCCGATTGCGGATAATCGAGTACGGCATCCTCGTGGTAGATCTCATGTTCGGCGGTAAAATCGCTTGCGTCCGAAGCCTCCCAATGGCGCTGCAGCGCCGCCCGCACGGTTCGATCGTCCATCTCGGTCTCCCATCTGCGCTTCCTTCTCCCTCGCCCCGCTCTTGCGGGAAGAGGGTCGGGGTGAGGGGCTGTTGCCACGCACTCAGAGTCGCGGAGAGTCCCCCTCACCCGGATGGCATCTTCGATGCCATCCGACCTCTCCCCGCAGGCGGGGAGAGGCGAGCTAAATTCAATCATATGCGTGATTTCGACATTTCGCTGGTCCTGGACCATCCCAGACGCTCATATAAGGGCACGCCCATCCGTGTCGCGTGAAGAACGCAAAACGACAGGCCACGCCTGGCCAACTCGGCTTCCCCCGCATCCATCAGGGACTTTCCCAGGCCTCGCCGGCGATAGTCCGGTTCGACAAACATGTTGAGAACGTAACCGCGCTTGTCCTGGCCTGGATGCGAAGGATGGGGAGGCCAGTCGATCAGCATCAGACCGATACCGGCAACGGCGTTCCCGTCATCCTCCAGGATGAACCCGAAATACGATCCATCGGCCAGTCGCGGCGTCAGCCACTCCCGAAAGTGCCGGGTCATGGTGCGCAGAATTTCTTCGGTTCGCCCGGGCGCGTTGGAGGCCCGAAACATTTCCTCCCGGTGCCGGCAAACCAGATCGATGTCGGCAGCCGTCAAACCTCGCATCGTCAGCATTCCCGGTGTCCTTTCGTATCAGGCCCCCTCACGTCACAGATCGACGACGACGTCGCCTTCCGGCGTCGAGCAGCAGATCAGCAGGTTGCCGGCCGCCGGTGGGTCGATCGGATCGGGCCGGTAGGCGACGCTCCCGGCCACAAGCCCGCTTTCACAAGAGTGACAGACACCGGTGCGGCACGCCCATCGCGTGGGGACGTCGCAAGCTTCGGCAAGCTCAAGCAGGTTTTGGAACGCCGAATCCCAATGCACGCTCAAGCCGCTGCGGACAAACGAAACCAGCGGTCCGGTACCGGCAAGCCCGGAGGGCAAATGCGGCGACCGCTGCGCAGAGGCGGCGACTCCCGGGGTTTTCGATGCACCGGGGCCGAACAGCTCGGTATGAATACGGCCCTTGGAGACGTCCCAGGCTGCAAGGCCTGCGGTCAGGTCGCCGATAAAGGCCGATGGCCCGCAGATGAAGAAGTCGGCATTGCGCGGTACGTCCAGTTCGGCAAGCGTCGCAATGTCCAGATGTCCAATGGCATCGAAATCCACACCCGGCCTGTCCCCGGGATCGGGCGCGCTGTAGCGGATGTGGCGGTGGCCATGGCCCAAGGCCTTGAGTAGGGTTTTGGCTTCTTCCGCAAACGGATGCTCACGGCCATCACGGGCGCCGTGCAGCCACCAGACTTCCCGCGGCGACGCCCTGGCCGCCAATGCGTGCAGCATCGCGACGACGGGGGTAGCCCCTACCCCCGCACTCAGCAGCACAACGGGGCCATCGTCGTCCAATCGAAGCGTGAAATTGCCGCGTGGCGCGCTCACCTCCAGCAGGTCGCCAACCTGCAGATTCTCGTCAAGGAAGGCGCCGGCCACGCCATGCGGTTCGCGCTTGACGCTGACGCGATAGCGGCGGTCGCCGGGTTCGCCCGACAGGGAATAGCTGCGCATCAGCGCCGGTGCGCCGGGCGCCAGTTTCAGGCGCAGCACGACGAACTGGCCGGGAAGCGCCGCGGCCAGCGGCAGTTCATCGACAGACTCAAGCACCAGCGACGTCACGGCGCGGCTCTCGCGAATCTTGTGCGTCACCCGCAGCGAACGGAATCCCGGCCATGCCGGAGGTGGGGATACCGCAGCGAGCCCGGCATTTCCCGTCGCAGCGCCGCTTTGCGCTTGCGCGAGCAGCGCCTGCAAAGATCGGCGCCAGCCACTACTGAGCGCCGGGATACGCAGCGCGCGCTCGAGCCCGCTGCGGGAATGACCGGGCATATACAGCAGCGCGTTGATCTCGAACACGGTCATGCACTCAGGGCCGCTTCCGACCTGGACGATCTCATCGCCCGCTTCGACCTCGCCTTCCTCGATCACACGCAGATAGAAACCGGGCCTGCCGCGCGCGACCAGCAGCGATGGCATTTGCGGCTCGTTCATGCGGATGCCGACCCGGTAACAGGTGACGCGCGGCTGCGTCACTTCGAACAAGGCGCTGCCGATCCGGTAGCGGTCGCCGATGCAGACCTCGCGGTCCGGCAGACCGTCGACCGTGAAATTCTCCCCGAACTGTCCGTAAGCGAAGTCGTTGCGGTTAAGCTCGCTTTGCCAGAAGCGATAGGAGTCCATCTGATAAACGAAGACGGCGCGGTGCTCGCCGCCGTGCCCGTGCAGGTCTCCTTGCCCGTCGCCATCGATGTTGAGCCGGCGCACCATGCGCGGGCCCTGAACCGGTGCTTTCCAGACCGCGGTGTGGACGGTCCTGCCTTGCCACGCAATGTCGCGCGGCAGGCCGACATTGACCGAGAGCAGGCGCGCCATCACTCCCTCGCCGCGCCGGATTTCAGCGAGACCGACTCCCACACCGCGACGACGATCATGATCGCGGTGGTGAGGAGCGACAGCAACAGCGGCGACAGGCCGCCGGCGAACCATGCCAGGATGCCCAGCGCAATGATGCCGGCGCCGTGCGAGAGCTGCAGGAAGCCGCGAATGGTATGCTTGAAAAGGATGGTGCCGAGCAGAAACAGCAACGGCCCGCCGATCGCGCTCAGCACCGTCTTCAGATCGGAATGGCCGGCCGGATGCTTCAGCACCAGTTCATCGGCCACCGCCGCCAGAATGATGCCGGCCACGATCGGCATGTGCAGATAGGTGTAGGCCAGCCGCGCCAGCCGTCCCGGTTCGGTGGCTCTTGAAATCTGCTCGGAACCGGCCTCGGCGCCCTTGTGAAAATAGATCCACCACATCGCCAGCGCGCCGGCAAAGGCCGACAGGAATGCGCTCACAGTCTCCGTGGTCCAGTCCAGTTCGGCGAAGGTAGCACCGGTGACGACAATGGATTCGCCGAGCGCGATGATGATGAAGCCGGCGCAGCGCTCCGCCATGTGGCCGCCTTCGACCACCCAGTCCGCGACTTCAGACGCGCCGTATTTCGGGATCCAGAACCGCACCGCCGGCGAGATGTATTCGATTGTAAGCGCCACCGCCCACAGCCCCAGCCGCGAATGCCCTTCCGCAAAACCGCCCGCGATCCAGAAGATCGCGGACATCGACAGCCATGTCGTAATACGGATCGCGTTCATGCGCGCCAGGGTTCGGGAGCGCGGTGTCGACAACCACAGAAAGACCGTCTTGCCGACCTGCATCGCAGCGTAGGCAACGGCGAACCAGAGCCCCCGCGATTCAAAGGCCTGCGGAATCGAGGTCGAGAGCACGAGGCCGCCGAGCATCAGCGCGAATAGCAGGATGCGGACGGGCGTCAGTTCGGGATTGAGCCAGTTGGTGATCCAGGAGGTGTAGACCCACACCCACCATACCGCCAGAAACAGCAGCGTCGTCTGCGCCAGACCGAGCGGTGTCAGCCGGCCGAGCAGCGTATGCGATATCTGCGTGACCGCGAACACGAACACCAGATCGAAAAACAGTTCGGCGTAGGTGACGCGGCTGTGCTGATGCGGCGCGACCTGACGATACAGCGCGCCGCGTTGGAGTTCAGCCGCCATGTGCGCGTCCCGCCTGCCGGAGTTAACTCCCCGGCACCCCGGTCTGCAGCGCCAGCGCGTGCAGCACGCCGCCCATCTGGCCCTGCAGCGATTGATAGACGATCTGATGCTGCTGAACCCGGGACTTGCCGCGGAAGGATTCCGAGATCACGGTGGCGGCATAGTGGTCGCCGTCGCCGGCAAGATCGCGAATCGTGACCTCGGCGTCGGGAATCGCGGCCTTGATCATGGTTTCGATATCGCGGGCATCCATTGGCATCCAGATCGTCTCCAAAATCGCTCGAATCCCGGGTCCCAAGCTTAACGCGGACGCCCACTGGCGTCACGCATTCCTGCAATATATCCGTCCAATGCCTCTTTCAAAGGCGATCCGGACCGCACATTTGATTGAAACCGCCGATTGGCAAGAAGGCTGTCCCATGAAGCTCCCCGGCCCCGACCACCCCATCGCCATCACGCCGAACCCGAAGCGCGTCCGCGTCCTGGCCGGCGGCGTCGTGATCGCCGACACCACCCATGCCTTGACACTGAAGGAGGCAAGTTATCCGGCGGTCCAGTATATTCCGCGTGCGGACGCCAACCTGGCGCTGCTGTCGCGCTCGATGCGGACCACGCACTGCCCCTACAAGGGCGACGCCAGCTATTTCAGCGTCACCGCCGGCGGCAAGGCGCTGGAAAACGCGATCTGGACCTACGAGACGCCATTCCCGGCGATGGCCGAGATTTCCGGCCATCTCGCGTTCTATCCGGACAAGGTGAAGATCGAGGAGGTTGAATCCGGTTGACCCGCCCGGACGCAATATGGCGTCATTGCCGGGCTAAAGCGCGAAGCGCGTCTTCGCGCATATGACCCGGCAATCCATCCACTTCGAAAGATTTTCCTGAAGATTGATGGATGCGCGGGTCAGGCCCGCGCATGACGCCGTCGTCCACGCCAATTAAAAAAAGGAGCAGCCATGAAGCGCAACAGCAGGCTCACGATTGCGATTGGTGCGGCGGTGGCCGTGCTCGGCGGCACGGCGATTTACGCGCAGAAGCAGGACAAGTATTCGCTGAAAACGCCGGACGGAGTAGCCTTCTCCGACTTCAAGGGATACGAGGACTGGTCGGTGGTCTCGTCCGCCCGCACCGACGAAGTGCTCAAGGTGATCGTCGCCAATCCGGCCATGATCGAAGCCTACAAGGCCGGCATTCCCGGCAACGGCCAGCCGTTCCCGGATGGCTCCAAAATCGCAAAACTGCAGTGGAAGCCGAAGAAGAGCACGGAGGCGCCCTTCGCCGTGGACGTGCCTGATATTTTCTCGCAGGCTTTTGTCATGGAAAAGGACAGCAAGCGATTTCCGAACAGCGGCGGATGGGGCTACGCGCTGTTCAACTACGACGCCGCATCCGACAATTTCGCGTCCGATCCCAGCCCCTCGGACTGCGGACACGCCTGCCACGTCGCCGTGAAGGCGAAGGATCACATCTTCCACCCGTATCAGAAGCGTTGAAGTGCCCTAGTGTCCCGGACGCGGTGCGGCATTCTTCATGCCGCTCCGCAGAGCCGGGACCCCGGTTGGAGATGAAAAAAGCTGGGCCCCGACTCTGCAGCGCACCGCTCCGCGAAGAGCTACGCGCTGCGCTGCGTCCGGGGCACGAGAGTGTCTACACCCTGAAGATCGTCAGCCCCAGGATCAGCAGCACCAGGAAGATCGCCACGAATACGTAAAACAGGAAGCGCGCGACGTCCGCGGACGCGGCCGATACGCCGGTGAAGCCGAGTATGCCGGCGACGATCGATACCAGAAAAAAGATCAGCGCCCATTTGAGAATTGTCATCGGTCCGCTCCGTTTCACTCTGCGTTTGCCCACAACGGCGTACCGGCGGGATAGTTCCCGAATTCGAACTTTGGCCTTGCCGAACCCTGTTCCGGGCTGCAACATCGGCGTGCAACCTTGCAGGGGGAGCGCCATGACCTCGATTTCAACGACGGCAGCGACCGCGGAAACTCACGCAACCGCAAAGGCCCACGGACGCAACTTCGCGATCGACCGCACGCGCACGTTCCTCACCATCATCGTGCTCATTCACCACGCGGTGATCCCCTACACCTATTTCGGCCATACCGACCCCAAATACTGGATCGGCTTCGATTGCATCGTACTCGCCACCGACAGCTTCTTCATGGCGATGTTCTTCTTTCTGTCCGGGCTGTTCGTCTGGCCCAGCCTTTCGCGGAAATCGCCGGGGTCTTTCTTCGTCGACCGCCTGCTGCGCCTCGGCCTGCCGTTCGCTATCGCCGCATTCACCATCATCCCGATCGCGTATTACGCCCTTGACCTCGAAATCCATCACACGTCCGAGAGCTTCGCGGAATTCTGGTGGAAGATGATCACGGTCGGCCCGTGGCCCAGCGGTCCGTTGTGGTTTCTCTGGGTGCTGCTGTCGTTCGACCTGACGGCGTGCCTGTTGTACCAGTTGTCGCCGCGCCTGCTCGAACCGATCAACCGGCTGTCGCTGCGCGGCTTCGACAGACCGCGCGACTTCTTTCTGGTCATGCTCGCGGTGACGATGATCCTCTATGTCCCGTCGCGGCTTGTTTTCGGGGTCAACCACTGGCTGGAGTTCGGACCGTTTGCCGTGCAGACCAGCCGCATATTCCTGTACGCGTCCTATTTCTTTATCGGCGCGGGCATCGGTGCGGCGAATTTCGAGCGCGGCCTGCTCAGCGCGTCCGGCCAATTGGCGAAAAGCGGATGGGGCTGGGCCGTCGCGACGCTCGTGCCGTATTGCCTGCTATGGGTGCTGATCATCATCAAGCGCGAGGTATTGGGAAATCCCGACCCGCTGCCGCACTGGTACGAGGCGCTCTATGCCGTGTTCTTCACCGCCTTCAGCGCCGCCATCCTGTTTACGATCCTGGCGTTCTTTCTCCGCTTCAAGCGAAGCGGCTGGAGCGTGCTCGATCCGCTGCAGAAGGACGCCTACGGCATCTTCCTCGTGCACTACGCCTTTGCGCTGTGGATCCAGTACTGGCTGTTCAATGTCGACCTGCCCGCGATCATTAAGGTATTGATCGGCTTCGCATTCACGCTGGCGTGTGCGTGGGCCCTGACCGCGGGCCTGCGGAAGATTCCGGGCTCGCAGCGCGTGCTGTAAACCGCGCCGTCATTGCGAGGAGCACTTGCGACGAAGCAATCCTGAGCGCCACGGAGCAACAGCGGAGAACAGGGATGAGCAGGCTCTGTTGGCGCTGGTGGCCACGACACAAGACCAAATCCTCCGACGACGCAAAGCTCGCTTCCGATCGATTTGAAGGCGGGGACCGGCGTCATCTGCTGCAGGCCCTTTCCGCTTTTGTCGGGGGCGACTGCATTGTGCAAAACGGCACGCGGCATCGCTGGCGCAACCCGCTGCCCGAGCCCTGTCTGATGGCCTTCATCTCGCTTGGCGGGAGGCGCGGCTGAGCGGGATAATTTAGGTTGAGGCGGCTCCTTTACCTCGCCCCGCTTGCCGGGGAGAGGTGAAGGAGCCGCTTCAAGCCGGCGCGACGGCGATATAAGGAATGCAGGCTATGACGACGGCAAGCTGGACCGCATTGCTCAGCATGCCGCCCCAATGCAGCCGCCGCAGCCCGCGCATGGCATTGGCATCGCCGGCATCCCTGTCGCTGAGCCGGGCATCCATCCGCCGCAAAAACCAGCGCCGCGACGAGACCGCGAAGGCCGCGATCAAAGCGATCCCACTGGCTAAAGCGAGCCGACCTTCCACGGCAACAGCCATCGTCCCGATCAAACCTGCAACGGCCAAGGTCAGGAAATAGCCGCTGAACATGGCGCGCAACAGCTGCGCGACCGCCGGGATGTCCAGCCGCACCAGCAGAAAGGCGGGCGCCGCCAGCAGGAAATAAAACATCGGAAGCACAAGGATGATGGTGGCAAACAGCGCGAAGTTGTCTGGCATGATCCGAACTCCCTTCTTCACCTGCCGGGCAAGGGTTTTCTGGCAGCATCATAACGATATCCGGCCCGACCTGCTACCTTTCACCATTAGGCTTTGGTCGGATGTAATTGGCGTCAGCGGGTTTTCGAATTGGAACGGTCGTATCCCGGGCGCGGTGCGGCATTCTTCATGCCGTCCGCAGAGCCGGGATCGCAAAAAAACACCGGGGTCCGGTACGGTCCCGGCTCAGCAGCGCACCGCTTCGTGCTGCGCTGCGTCCGGGACACGGTGGTTCACGACACCTTCCCGCCCATATAGGCCGGCAGCCAGCTCTCGAAGGCGCTTGCGAGCGTCTTGACCGATACGGGTTTCTCGCCGGCGACCGCGATGGCGTCGCCGCCGGTGCTGCCGATGCGCGCGCAGGGCACGCCGACGCCTTTCATTTTCGCCAGCACCAGACCGGCGTGCTCAATTGGCACGGTGACGATGTAACGCGCCTGATCCTCGCCGAACCACCAGGCATGCGGCACGATCGACCCGGGTGCGGCCAGCAGCCGCGCGCCGATGCCGCCCGCGATCGCCATCTCGGCCAGCGCGATCAGCAAGCCGCCGTCGGAGACATCGTGAACCGCGGTCGCGGTGCCGGCGTGGATCATGCCGCGCACCACGTCGCCGTTGCGTTTTTCGGCGGCGAGATCGACCGGCGGCGGCGCGCCAGCCTCAGAACCGCAGATGTCGCGCAGGTAAACCGACTGGCCGAGCCAGCCCTGTGTGTCGCCGATCAGCAGGATCGCTTCGTCTTCGGCCTTGAAGGCGAGCGATGCGGATTTCGTAAAGTCGTCGAGCAGCCCAACGCCGCCAATCGACGGCGTCGGCAGGATGCCGCGGCCATTGGTCTCGTTGTAGAGCGAGACGTTCCCTGACACGACCGGAAAATCCAGCGCGCGGCACGCTTCCGCGATCCCCTTCAGGCAGCCGACGAACTGGCCCATGATTTCCGGCCGCTCCGGATTGCCGAAGTTCAGGTTGTCGGTGATCGCCAGCGGCCGGCCGCCGACGGCGGTAATGTTGCGCCAGGCTTCGGCGACGGCCTGCATGCCGCCCTGATAAGGATCGGCTTCGCAATAGCGCGGCGTGACATCGACGGTGAGCGCCAGCCCCTTCGGCCCGTCCTCCACCCGCACCACCGCGGCGTCGCCGCCGGGGCGCTGCACGGTGTTGCCGAGAATGACGTGATCGTATTGCTCCCACACCCAGCGCTTTGAGCACAGCTCCGGCGTGGCGATGAGTTTTTCCAGCGCAGCGGCGATTCCCATCGGCGCCGTCACCTCGCGCGCATGGATCACCGGCAGCAGCGACGACTCGACGTGCGGCCGGTCGTACAGCGGCGCTTCGTCGCCAAGCTCCTTGATCGGCAGATCGGCCATCACATCGCCGCCGTGTTTTACCACGAAGCGCTTGCTCGGCGTGGTGTATCCAACCACCGCGAAATCCAGTCCCCATTTCCTGAAGATCGCTTCGGCCTGCTTTTCCTTCTCAGGCTTGAGCACCATGAGCATGCGCTCCTGGCTTTCCGACAGCATCATCTCATAGGCGCTCATGCCGGTTTCCCGCGTGGGCACCGCGTCGAGATCGAGATCGACGCCGAGATCGCCCTTGGCGCCCATCTCCACCGCCGAGCACGTCAAGCCCGCAGCGCCCATGTCCTGGATCGCGATCACGCAATCCGCCGCCATGATTTCGAGACAGGCCTCCAGCAGCAGTTTTTCCGCGAAGGGATCGCCGACCTGCACGGTCGGGCGCTTCTCGGCCGAGTCGTCGTCGAACTCGGCTGACGCCATCGAGGCGCCGTGGATGCCGTCGCGGCCGGTCTTGGAGCCGAGATAGACGATCGGCATGTTGACGCCGGAGGCTGCCGCATAAAAAATCTTGTCGGTGTCGGCGAGGCCCACCGCCATCGCGTTGACCAGGATGTTGCCGTCATAGCGGGTGTGGAAACGCACCTGCCCGCCGACCGTCGGCACCCCGAACGAATTGCCGTAGCCGCCAACGCCGGCCACCACGCCGGAAACGAGATGCCGCGTCTTCGGATGCTCCGGCGCGCCGAACGACAGCGCATTGAGGCAGGCGATCGGCCGCGCGCCCATGGTGAACACGTCGCGCAGGATGCCGCCGACGCCGGTGGTGGCGCCCTGATAGGGCTCGATGTAGCTCGGATGGTTGTGGCTCTCCATCTTGAACACGATAGCCTGCCCGTCGCCGATATCGATCACGCCGGCATTTTCGCCGGGCCCCTGGATCACCCACGGCGCTTTGGTCGGCAGCCCGCGCAGATGGATGCGCGAGGATTTGTACGAGCAGTGCTCGTTCCACATCGCGGAGAAAATCCCGAGCTCCGTAAAACTCGGCACCCGGCCGATCAGTTTCAGGATGCGCTCGTATTCGTCCGGCTTGAGGCCGTGCGAAGCGACGAGTTCGGGGGTGATTTGGGGTTCGTTGAGAATCATGCTGCTCGGACGCGATTTAAGCCTCTTATTACGGACATCAAGCAGGGGGGAAAAGGGCTTTTTACGCGTGTTTTCGACAATCCGCCGGATTGCTGTGTTGCTGCGCGCGCAAAGGGTTTGCGCAGACCTCCGGGATCGGATTTAACGGCCCAAAGCACTCCAACCGAAGGCCTTTTTTTCGTGGACGATCTGACCAACACCGCTTTCCTGCGCCGCCCCGATTTGTATGTCGAAACGCAAGGCGAATTCGCCGGCTGGCGCACCTGGAGCCGCGACAGCTTTGAGTCCAACAATGGGCCGTTCTGGCACAAAATGGACGACGACGGCCGGGTACGCTGCGCCTTCCGGGTCGCGCAAAAACATCTCAACGGCCTGCGCAACGTCCATGGCGGCGCTTTCATGACGTTTGCAGATTACTGCCTGTTCGCCTTCGCCTCGCCGGTACTCAAGGGACCCGGCGTGACGGTGTCATTCGCCTGCGAATTCCTCGACGCCGCCCGTGAAGGCGACCTGATCGAGGCGAGCGGCGAAATCACCCGCGCCGGCGGCTCGCTGATCTTTTTGCGCGGGATGCTTAACTGCGGCGAGCGGAAGCTGTTTGCGTTTTCGGGAACGATCAAGCGGGTGAAGCTGCGGCCGGCTGCGGCGGCAATCGAGCCGAATGGCTAACGCAGGAAAAGCTTGAAAATTATCCCGAAGCAGAGCGCCCAGGTAATACCGTTCATCCACTTCAGCAAATTGATCTCTCCACGGACGGTATTGATCTCTCCGCGGACGATATTGATATCCCCGCGGATCATGTTGATGTCCCCACGGATCATACCGACATCACCCTCGATTCCATTGAAGCGGCCCTCATAGGCAGCCATCGCCACGGCGGCCTCTCGCGCCTTGCCCTCCGGAGCGCCTGACGCGAGGAATGCGTCGTACACCTCTGATATCATTGTCGCCATGATGATGCCTCTGCGCCCAAAATAATCATGGACGGCCAGCGCGTCTAGAGACACCAAGTTGCGCTGGCGGCTCTTACCCTCCCCTGCAAGGGGAGGGTCGGCGAGCATCGCCAGATGCTCGACGGGGTGGGGTGACAGTCTCCGGCCCAGGCACCGCTCGCGAGGAAAGACTTTCACCCCCACCCCGCCGCGTGTTGCACGCGCGCCGACCCTCCCCCTGCAGGGAAGGGTGACCCTTCGTGCCAGATTCGATTAGCCGTGTCCGGGCTCAGCCATCGCCATCTTCGGACGATTGGAGACCGCGCCTTGCCTGGTGGGGCGGGCGGCGTTCTGAACGATCTTGCGTTTGCCGGGCATTTTCGCCATGGCCAGCCGGGTGCGCTTCTTGTTGTCCGCGTCCGCGTGCTGAGTCTTCATGCCGGGATTATGGGCGGCATATTCCTTGCCGTCGGTCGGCGCCACATGCGGCGGATCGCGGCCGAGATAGGGCCGTCCGATCCCGAACTCCTTGCCGTGGGCATCGATCCATTTCCAGAAAATCTCGGTGGAAGCCCATCGCTGATTGCGGGTCGCGCCGTCGACGCTCACGACATCGGCCGCAAGCCCGTGGCCGTAGCCGCCGCGAAAACTGCCGCCATGGTATGACCTGTCGGTCGCCGCCTTCATGCCGCTGGCGATCGATTGGCGGTAGTCGTCGCGGAACGCGCTGGTGATGCCGGGCGACAGCCCGGCCAGTTCGGCCGCGCGCAGCGTATGAAAGAGTTTCGTCCTGAAGCTGCGGTCCATGCCTCCGATCACATAGTCCATCATCGACATGCCGACTTTTTCCGCCGCATTCGGATCCTTCCATGTAAAATCCTGATCGACGAGCCTGGTAAAGCTTCTGGTGACCGTCACCATTCTGCCTTTGCGCTTGATCGTCACTTTCCTCCGCTCCTGCACCTTGAGGCTGTCCTCCTTCGGCGTGCGTTGATAGAGCGTCCACAGATACCGGTCGATGCAGGCGTCCAGGCATTCGTCGGGAATTTCGATGAGCGCAACCGCCTTCCTGGTGTTGTTCGGGTTTGGCAGCAGATCGGATGGGTCCGCGCTCGCCAGTTGCATGAGCGGCGATTCGGGCGCCGGAACCGGCGATGAGTCGAACGGCGCGGCCTCGACGAACAATTTTGGTTCATCCAGAGCCGCCGCAATGTCGGTCGCGATGGCGGCCTCGACCACCAGTTTCGGCGCATCCTGGGCGGCCGTGGTGTCGGTCGCTACCGCGGCTTCCGGCTCGGCGGCCGGCGCCACATCGGCGTTGACGGCAGCCGCGTTGCAAATCTCGGCTGGCCGCGGCACGGCGGCGCGTTCGGCTTCGGCAATGAGCACTGCTGCGCTCCGTTGCTCGACCGGTATGGCGGCGGTGGTCTCGACGAGCGCCGGACGGACGCCAAGCCGGTCGCCACACCAGGCGGCGAGAACCACCGTTCCGCACATCGCCGCCACTTTCGCAAATCGCTGCAAAGCCATGATCAGTCGTCTCCAAAGGCTCCGCCGGAGCCATGTTTGCGACGAGACCAGTCTTGCCGGCGAATGTGGACGCGCAAGGGCGCAAACGTCGGATCATGACGTTTTTGGGAAAGTGTTGCCGAAATGCCCAAGCCCGTAGGGCGGGTTAGCCGTTCCCGTCCGCGGTGGCTCAACGCGCGAAGGCGCAAGGCGTAACCCGCCGTCACGAACTCCGCGGCGGATTACGCTTCCGTCTTCGTGCGTGGAGCTACGGAGCCGGGATTCGCTAATCCGCCCTACTCACCCGCGATCATAGGCGCCGCCGATCGCCGCAACATAGCGCTCCACGGAATTCGCCAGGTTCTGCTTCGCGCCCGAATGCATCACCCGCTCGAAGTGGTGGCTGTAGACCCGGTCGAACGCCAGCGGCTCGAGTGCGGCGGCGACGGCACGCACGCCCTGTTCGGAAAGCGGGATAAAGTTCGGAATGCTGCGCATGAACGAGAAAGACTTGCGGTCCAGGTTGACGATGGCGATGTCGGCCGAGCACACCACGCCCTTGCCGCCGGCTCCCGCCGCCCAATGCAGCATCGCCCCGCCGGGGAAGTGCCCGCCGCCGCGTACCAGTGTGACACCCTTGAGCGGTTCGAAGCTCTCGCCTTGCCAGAACTTGATGCAAGGATCGGGCTGCCTCACCCACGCTGCATCGTCGGCGTGGAGATGGACCGGCACGTCTCCGAACGCCCGGCTCCAGTCGACCAGCGTCGTATAGAAATGCGGATGTGAAATCGCAATCGCGCGCAGTCCGCCGAGCCCGTTGATCAGCGTGACCGTGGCGTCGTCGATCAGCGAGATGCAGTCCCACAGAATGTTTCCTTGCGGCGTACACACCAGCAGCGCGCGTTGTCCGATGGCGAACCTCGGCGTGGTGCCGATGCCGATCAGCCCCGGCTCGTACTGGCGAAATCCGTTGTGGTGCGAAATCCGCAGGCGTTCCAGCGTGGTCCACGACTGCCCCTCTGGCAGAATGTGCTGGCGTTCATCTTCGCAAACCGGGCAATGCGCCGGCGGAGCGTCGCTCGACGGATACTGCGTGCCGCAGGTCGAGCAGATAAACGCCGGCATGATCTCCTCCGTTTGGTGGCTAACCAAAGATCACGGCTTGTCGTTCGCAAGCAGCTTGCGATATTTCTCGACGTCGCGCGTCACCAGCTGCTGCAGCACGTCAGGCGCAAGCTCGTTCGCGTCCGGCGCTACCGACGACAGATCGTGAAAACGCTTTTTCACGCCCTCGCTTTCCACCGCCGTCTTTGCCGCCGCGTTCAGTTTTGCGACGATCTCCGGCGGCGTGCCCTTTGGCGCGAACAGGCCGTTCCAGCCCTGCGCCTCGAATTCGGGCAGTCCCGCCTCCGCCGAGGTCGGCAACTCCGGCAAGCTCGCCAGCCGCACCGTTGAGCCGACCACCAGGCCTCTCACCAGTCTGTCGTCGATCGCCTGCGATACCGAGGCTGCGTTATCGCAGACGCCGTCGATCTGGCCGCCGATCGCATCCGTCAGCGCCGGCCCGCCGCCGCGATAGCCGACCAGCGTCACGTCGATGCCGGCGGCCTGCACGAAACTCTTGCAGATCAGGTAATTCGACGAGCCGATCCCGGCATGGCCGAGATTGATCTTGCCAGGATTGGCTTTGGCGTAAGCGATGAACTCCTGCAGATTCCTGGCCGGAAAATCCTTGCGCAGCGCCACGATGCCGAAGGTCTTGGCCACCATCGCGACGGGCACGAACGCATCGGGCTTGAACGGCAGCATCGGATAGATGGTGTAGGCGGCCGCATTGGTGCCGGCATTGCCGATCGCGATGGTGTAGCCGTCCGGCGACGCGCGCGCGGCCCGCGTCAGCGCCGTCGAGCCGCCAGCTCCCGCGACGTTCTCGATCACGATGGTCTGTCCGAGTGCGGTCCCCATCTGCTCGGCGACCGTCCGCGCAATCACGTCAGACGCGCCGCCGGCCGCGAACGGCACGATCATGGTGATGGGACGTTTGGGATAGTCCTGCGCGTGGGCGGAAACGGCAGTCAACACAAGAACCGCGGCCAGCCAGATCGGCCGCAGAACTTTTCGATCGGATTTTGAAGACAAGTTCACGATCGGTATGATCCAGCATAAACTGACTGAATCAGACTTTAAGCGCCTGCCGCGCCATGGCAAGCCGTTCGGCATGTCCGGGGTTTCCCCCTGACCGGACAGAGATCTGGCAGACGTGTCAAAATCGACGTGAATGACACGAAGCCGGCCTTGCAGTGCACACCCCTATTGATGTGCTTGATCGTTCAGTCAGCGGGGAGTGCCGAACTATGCCCGAAATCTCGCGTCGAGACCTGGTATTCGGCGCAGCCGCTGCTTACGCAGCGTTTGGGCTGGACAAACCGATCAGGTTTATCGACGCGGCGCACGCTCAACATTCCGTCACTCAGCCTTTCCGCAAATACAAGGTCGGCGACATTGAAGTCTTCTCTCTGATTGATGGCACGCGTGACGTTCCGCTGCGGGACGGCATGGTTAGGAACGTGAACGTCGAACAGGTCAAGACCGCGTTGCGTGGTGCCGGTTTTCCTGACAACCAAGCGCCCCTGCGGTTTATCGTGACGGCGCTCAAGCTGCGCGATCAGGTGGTCCTGATCGACTCCGGCACGGGCGGTCATCCGATTTATGGTGAGGGGAAAGGCCGGCTATTCGAGAGCATGGCAGCGGCAGGGCTTGACCGCAAGGCCGTCAAGACGGTCCTAATCTCCCATCTCTACGGCGACCACATTTATGGCCTCATGAACAATGAGAGCAATGCGCAGGTCTTCCCGAATGCCGAAATCGTGGTGCCCGCCGCAGAATTGAAATGGTGGACACGGCCGGGAGTCGAGTCGATCGATCTCGGACCGTCGCGCAAAGGTCTCGCCCAGCGCATTCAGGCTACGGTGGCGACTTGGGAAAACGTCAGGCCCTTTGAGGGAGAAGCGGAACTCCTGCCCGGTGGGTACGCCGTTCAGGCGCCCGGCCATAGCCCGGGAATGGTCGCGCATCTGGTCGCCTCCGGCGACAAACAGTTCATGATCAGCGCTGACGTGGTCAATCTTGCGCCCCACATTTCAACAAATCCCGAGTGGCAGCTTGCTATCGACCAGGATCCGCAAATGGCTGTCGAAACACGAAGGAAGATCTTCGATCGCGCGGTCGCCGACAAGCTCGTCATTTCGGTACGCACCGGTTGATGCCGAACGTCGGCACGCTGGTCAAGGACGGCAACAGCTACGTGTTCGCGGTCGAGGGATAATATCCGCGCCATGCGCTTCCTCAACCCGCCATGCTCTCCGCCGCATCGACGCGCGTAGCCAAAGGCCCCATTCGCGCAACCACCTCGTTCGGCACGTGATAGACCTGCAGCACGTGGTCGAGCCTGTTGAGACCGATGGCCTCGCGCTGCACGGCGAGCAGCCAGAGCGCGTATCCGGCCTCCTCGACCAGAGCATCGCGGATGTTTCGATTCGAATTCGCCGCCTGCGGACAATCGGCAAGTGCGGTCAGCGCGGCGTCGAGCCGCCGTCCAAGCCGTCCGAGCGCCGACGCTTTCTCCTCGGCGATCTCGTATTGCAGCGTTGCGTACCCGGAACGAAATAGATTCGACGCCATGGTGACGCCCTTCGAACGTGGCCTGCGAATGTTCTTTCATCTTATTAGTTGGCCGGCGTTGTTCAAGGCAAAACGTCGAAATGGGCGAAGCCACCTTGCCTTTCCCCGCTTGCGGGGAGAGGTAAGAAGAGCCGCTTGAGCGAGTCAGAATACATCGATGGTCGGGAAGCGAGGCTCTGCGGTGATGCAATCCCAAAGGTAGATTGCAAGGCCGACGTCGCCGGTCCAGAGCGAATAGCGGCCGCGGCCGACCACGGCCTGGGCGCCGCGACATTGCACGATGGCCGTCATGGCGAATTGGCGGGCGCGGTCGAGCCAGGCGGGATCGCCGCTGCGGCGATAGAGTTTCAGGAATGCGTAGCCGTTGCCGCCGGTGCCGTGGCAAAGGCCCGAGCCCTTGGCCAACGGCCCGGCAGCCCAGGCGAAGCGGCCGGCGTCGAGAAGGAGTGCGTCGAATTCAGGCGGCGCGAACGGCGCATCCGCGAACGTCGTCACGATGCCCGGCGCGCCATGACAATGCTGACAGATCCGGCGCCAGTCCTCCCGCTTGCTTCTCGGCCCCCACGTCGTTCCAACCTCAAACCGCCACGCATTCGCGGCCAGCGTCTCCGGCACAAACTCCGCCACCTGCGCCTGCTGCGCCGGCGTCAACCAGTCCCACCCGCGCAACAGCGGAATGGCGTTGCCGGCGAAGCCGTGAACGGGCCCGAGAAAACGGTCGCGCTGACCATAGAGATCCTGCGTCCACATCCGGCCTTGCGGCGTGTCCTCCAGATCGGCCAGCAGCAGCGCCGCCTGCGTTTCGAACAGCCCGCGCCATCGCGGCTCGGCTGTCATCCCGGCCATGTGGATTGCGGCGAGCATGGATCCGGGCATGCCCCACATCAGCTCCCGGACCGGCAGCGCGTTATTTGCTTCGGCGCGCCGATACACCAGATCGGCAAGGTCCGTTCTCGGCGCAAGGCGCATCGCCAGCAGCGCCGCGCCCATGTCGCCGCGCATCAGCGAGCCATGTTTGGCGTATTCGGCCGACGAACTGGCTTCATGGTCGGCGACCGTGCGCTCGATGAGTTTCGGCAGAACGGGGCGAAAATCTGCAGCGACTGAGGCAGCACCGATACGATGCAGATAATCCAGCGCCCAGATCACGCCGGCCGCGCCCTTGTAGAAACTGGGGTCGCCGTCGTTCTCGCCCTCGCCGCCGGGGTGACCTGGCCAGAGGCTGTCGGGATCGAAATGGGCGACCGCATCGGCCGCAATTTCCTCGATCGCAGCCCGCGCCGCCGCTTCACTCCAGGCGTCATGTACAAGCGGACGATGACGGCTGGGGACGATCATGCCGAAGGGCCTCGTTCGAGCGCGACCGATTCTGTTCGTGGAACGAGGAGCGCGACTAAACGCAAAACTATCCAAAAGCGCGACGCGGAGCAAATGACCTGAACCCGGAACCGCGAGCGGCCGACTAACGCTTCGTCGACGACGGAGGAAGAAGGCTGCCATGCGACTGCCCTGGTGGTTCTGGGTCGGTTATGCCGACGTCGCGTTCTGGTATGTGACTATACCATTGGCGATCGGTTTGGGCCTGGCCCGATGGTATGCGCCGCTTTGGCTGGGCGGACTGCGCTGGGTTCTCCATACGGCAGCCGTCCTGCTGGTACTGCCGTTCCCGGCAACGCTAGCGATTCTGATCTACCAGAAGCACGACGCGACGCGATATTGGCGGACGCTCGAAAGCGCCGAGGCCATCGCCGGGTTGACCGTGCCGGCCGGCAGCAAGGTTCATTTCGCCGACAAAAGCCATTCCATCGTCGTCGCGATCGAACTGCCGCACGCGACCGAGATCCGCGGCATACGGCTGAGCGATGTCTTGCTACCGTCGAAGCGGCAGGGCGATGCCGTCACGATGTGGGGCGGCGACCTCGCCGAAGACCAGCGCCTCGACGGCTTGCCATGCCGCGCCGGTCCATACCCGTTCGACAAGGCCGGTGGCATCAAGTTCGACGATGCCGGCACCATTCACAGATGCACGCTGGCGAGCGAGCATGAGCTGCTCGGGCTGAAGCTGCCGCCCGGCACGACCGTTTCGCGCGGCGACGCGGAAAATCCCTGGAGCTTGCTGTTGCCGGCCGACACCGATGTTTACATTCCCGTCCTGCAAACCATGGCCCCAGGCGGGGTCACGCTGGACGTCGCCGATGACGGCCGGCTGCTGCGCATCGGTTCGGGGCATGGTCAGACCATCGTCGTCCATGGCGTTCCCCTCAACAGCAAGGTGTTCGAGCTGCAAGGCGAGGTCGTCGGTTCCGAGCTCGCCGAGCCATTTGCGGTCGCCGGCGAGATGCGGCCGGCCAGCACCGCGATACGAATCCATTTGGCAACCGGCGACGTATCGGTGCCGGCCGAGTGACTGGATCGATGCTGGCAAGACGCGCAATCGTCGCCGCCATGATCGTCGGCACCGTCGTGCTTGCCAGACCGGCGTCGGCCTACGACCCCGACGACCCGAACAATTGCAACGGCGCCGCCTGGAACGATGAACATGCCATGGCCGTGGCGAAGGTGACGGCGCGTCCGCGCGTCAACTTCGTCAAAAGCCCTTACGACGACAATTTCAAGGCCGAGGGCTGCCCCGCGGCCACCGCATCCTGCCGCAAGAAATCCTTTCTTGTGCCCGGCAAACTGGTTCTCGTCGGCGAGACGCGGGGCGATTTCACCTGCGTCGACCATGTCGTGCCGCACGACAGGAAGCGGGCGTGGACCACCGGCTGGCTGCCGAGCCGGGCCTTGGCGCCTGTTGCACCGATGCCGGCGCCGCGAGCAAAGGACTGGATCGGCACATGGATTCCCGGCGCCAGCATCGAGATCACGGACGGCGGCGAAGGTAAGCTGCGCATCGAAGCCGTGAGGGTCATCGAATCGGCTGGTGGTAACACCCAGAACGGCACCTTCAGCGCATCGGTCATGCCCGGGACCGACACCCTTGCCTTCGGCGATGAAGGGACGAATGAATGCCAGGTACGAATGCAGCGCATCGGTCCGTGGCTTCTGGTCGAGGACAACGGCGGTTGCGGCGGCGCCGGCGTCAGCTTCCTCGGACTCTATCGAAGGAAATAGCAGGCGCGCTGAAGCATCGTGTATCATTGTGACAAACGACTCTTGAGCCGATCTCGCCCCGGTAGCCTTGCTCTCGTGTCCCGGGCGCGATGCAGCGCGCAGCGATGCTTCGCAGAATCGCGACCCCGGTTCTGCAGCGCATCACGCCGCAAGCGCCATAGCGCGTCGAAGACGCGCGCAAACGCGCGTACGGTGCTGCGCAGCGCCCGGGGAACACGACGCCGCGATGCAGCGCGCTCCAGGTGCCACCAGCCCGGCGAACAGGCTACAGCGGTCGGTGCAGCCCATGATGTCTTCGAGTGGTTTTCCGGATGCGTCGTTTGCAAACCATGGGTTACAGCCGCTACACTCATGCTCCCACGCTCAGGGAGAACCGGATGCGTGATCGCATGAAACCAGCTGCGCGGCGCCCCATCCATCATTCGCCGATATTCTGGGCCGGAATAGTTCTGTGCCTGGCAGCGATCGCGATCTACCTATGGTCCGACGACCTCTCTTGGCGGCCAGCCCCGGCCGCGCGATGAAAGCGCCGGATCCGGTCATTGCCGCCTCCGAGGCAATACGGTTTCCGAGACTTTATTTTGCAATCAAATGGACGATCATTGCGTCATTGATCTGTCTCGGACTGCTGGCCGCGGCGTTCTGGACCATGGTTCTGGGCGGCTTCGCTGCATCCGGATTCCGTGTATCCAGCCCGGACGCTGGAACAAGCGAGAGCGTGGCGATTGCACCGGAGTGTGCGTGGCCGCAGGGCGTGAACGAGCAGGACGCCAGGCCGTATGCAGGATGTTCTACAATCTAACGCCCGAGCAGCGCGCGCGGGTGCTGGCGAGACGCACGTAAACATGCGTGCCGCTCGTGCATCCCGGCCGCGCCGCGGCTACCATGCGCGACACAATGCCCGTGGGGCCGCCGGCCCGTCGTATTGCGCGGCCGTGTGCGGGCTGCGTATCCTCGGCATCCTCAGCGATGATGGGAGAAGGCCGATGACCGCGTTCAATGCCGTGCGTTTCCGGGTGAAGCCGGGGCGCGATCGGGAGTTTCTGGATGCCCACAAGAAGGTCGAGGCGAGCTGGCCGGGCCTGATCCACGCCAACATCATCAAGACCGGTGAGCGCTCCTACTGCATTATCGCCGAGTGGAAAGACATGGAAGCCTGCATCGCGGCGCGGCCGAACATGATCGCCACGCTCGATTCGTTTCGCGATACGCTCGAAGACCTCGGCGGCGGTCTCGGCGTCACCGATCCGGCGGCGGGACCGGTCGTGCTGGCGCTGAAATAGTCTGGGGCGGTGTTCTCAGGCGAGCGGCCGCCGATCGGCCTGGAAGCGCGCTATTTCGGCGAACTGGCAGACGGGTTGAACAATTTCTGGCCGTTCGCTTGATACGCTCCGATCGCTTGCTGCCCCTCGGACGAAACCAGCCAGTCTGCGAACGCCTTTGCGGCGGCGAGCTTCGCGCCAGCGTGCTTCCGGGGATTTAATTCGATCACGTCGTATCGATTGATCAGGCGCGGATCGCCCTCGATAGCGACCGTCAACGATCCCTTATTGCCAAAACTGAGCCAGGTGCCGCGATCGGACAGCGTATATGCGTCCATCGCGCTTGCGGCATTGAGGGCCTGGCCCATGCCGCCGCCGATGTCGCGATACCACTTCTCCTTGGCAAGCACGTCCGGCGTCTGACCGGCGATTTTCCAGAGCCGCAGTTCAGCCGTGTTGGTGCCGCTCTTGTCGCCGCGCGATACGAACGGCGCTTGCGATGTGGCGATCGCCTTGAATGCCGCAACACTGTCGCTACCGCCCTTCACATGCGCCGGATCGGCGGAGGGTCCGACGATGATGAAGTCATTCCATGCGATTTGCCGGCGCGCCGAGCCGTGGCCTTCATCCATGAACGCCTGCTCGGCCTCCGGATCGTGAACCAGCAGGAGGTCGGCATCGCCACGGCGCGCCGTGTCCAACGCCTTGCCCGTGCCCTGCGCGACGACGTTGACCGTGATGCCGGTGCTGGCCGTGAACTGCGGAAGAATGTTCGAGAGCAGCCCGGATGCTTCGACCGACGTCGTCGAGGCCAGAACGATGGATTGCGGTTCGGCGGCACTCGCATGGGTCGTCGCGAGCGTTGCGATCAGCGCCAGGACGTTTCTAAACTTCATCATACTTCGTCACTCCCCGCGTTTCGTGCGCGTCCCGCCAGGGCAAAGACCGTGGCGCTTATCGAAATACTGATCCCGACCAGCACCGCGCCGAGCGCCAGGGCCAGCGACAGATCGCCCTGGCTCGTTTGCAATGCAACGGTCGTTGTCATCGTTCTGGTCAGGCCGCGAATGTTGCCGCCGACAAGGATCACCGCGCCGACTTCCGAAACGGTGCGGCCGAAGCCCGCCAGAACGGCGGTCACAAGGTCGGCGCGAATGATCATCAGGATTTGCGGAACGGCCTGCAATCGCGTTGCGCCGTCGCTGGTCAGTTCATCGCCGTAGCGCGCCCACGCCCTTTCGCTGGCGCGATGCACCAGCGCCGTGATGATCGGGACTGCGAGGATGGTTTGCGCGATCACCATCGCGGCCGGGGTGAACAGCAGCGCGAGCGAGCCCAGCGGCCCGGAACGCGAAAGCGCCAGATACAGCACGAGGCCGACAACGACCGGCGGCAATCCGAAGAACGCGTTGATCAGAACGACCACCAGCCGCCGCCCGCGAAACGGAAAGATCGCCAGCGCCGTCCCGATCGGCAGGCTGATTGCCGTCGCCACCGCCGTCGCCGCCAGGCTGACACCGATCGATAGCGCGACGATCTCAAGAAAATTATGCAATTCGCTGCTCTTGCGAGCCGCCGTCGGCTCTTTCTACTTCAGTGCCGCACCTGCCGTTCGCACAGCTACGCCGCGCGCGCCAGATGCCCCGCCAACAGGCCGCGGCCGCGAGGCGGCCCGTCTAGCGCGCGTCGATCCCGCCCGGCCATTGAGCGGGCTCAACGGCAAACAGCCCTTCCGCGTTCATACCGGCATCGTAACGGCCTGACGGATCGAGATCGCGCCATGCCAGGATTGTCGGATGCCATTCCCTGGCAATGGTGTAGCGCACGGCCTCATTCGTCTTGCGATTCCTGACGATGATGACCGCCATGGTTTCGGGCGGGGCTTTCTCGGCCGACATCACCAGGGTTTTCTGCCCCGGCGTAGCCTGCGCGGCGATCATGATGCCGTCTGCGACGCAGGGACACGGTGGAAGCCCGCCGTCATAATAGAGCACGGTGACATCGTGGCGATCGGCCTTGAGACGCGCCATCGCGTCCAGCCCGATCCGGATGCCGACCGGGATGAAAGGGCCAAAACCGCCGTGGACCCTCGCGCCCAGCGCGATCCATTCCTCTTTGGTCTCGGCGTGGCCGGCGGTCGGCACCACCAGCGCCAGTGCCAGCAGAATATGACGAAGGTGTTTCATCCTAGTGCCTTATCGGGAAATCGCGTTGGCGCCATTCTACGCCGCGCGCTCCAGATGCGCCATCAGCCCTGCGAACAGGCCGCGGCCGTCGGTGCAGCCCATGATGTCTTCGACGTGGTTTTCCGGATGCGGCATCATGCCCAGCACATTGCCGCGATCGTTGACAATGCCGGCGATCGACTGCGCGGCGCCGTTGATGTTGTGAGTGTCGCCGACTTCGCCGCTCGGCGAGCAGTAGCGATAGAGCACCCGCCCCTCGCCTTCGAGCCGCCGGATGGTCTCTTCGTCGGCGGCGTAATTGCCCTCGCCATGCGCAATGGGCACGCGAATCACCTGCCCGGCATTATAGCCGCGCGTGAACGGCGTATCGGAGCGTTCGACGCGCAGATGCACGTCGTGGCAGATGAACTTCAGCCGCGCATTGCGCATCAGTACGCCGGGCAACAGGCCGGACTCGCACAGAATCTGGAACCCGTTGCAGACGCCGAGCAACAGGCCGCCGCCGGCCGCGAAGGCGCGCACCGCATCCATGATCGGCGCGCGGGCCGCAATAGCGCCACAACGTAGATAATCGCCGTAGGAAAAGCCGCCGGGCACCACCACGAGGTCGGTCCCCTTCGGCAGTTCGGTCTCGGCATGCCACACCATCGCTGGCTCCTGCCCCGACGCGAGCTTCAGCGCGCGGGCCATGTCGCGCTCGCGATTGATTCCGGGAAAGACGAGGACGGCGGATTTCATCACAGAAGAGCCCGTTGTTGAGCGCGAACAGCCCGCGCCTCGGCCAATCGGCGTCGGCCAGGTTCCAGTTCTTGATTGAGCATTTTCATATTGAGCAGAAACTCGTCGGCTGACGCGTCGATATGCGCCAGGTCATCCGAGATTTCCAGCAGCAAATCGTAAATCTGTTGGTTGGAAACTGCGCCCATGACCTGGCTCAAACTTTAACCCGGTATTTCTCGATCGCGAGCTCAGCAGATTTCATCTCCACAACCTATTCGCGGGGCGGTCCATCCGCAATGCCGCCAGCGAGCTGAACGCGGAATATCCGGCCTACCTCGCTCCGACCGGCCGCAGCCTGATTGCGGTCAGAAATTCCGTCATGTCAGGCCGCGCGACCGGACCGCGCCGGCAACCGATGACGATCTGGCTGAATTTGATGGCGTTGGCGCCGACTTCGACGCAGGCTGAGAGCGACGGCGGCACCAAATTCCGGCAGCCATTGTCGCGTTTCACAAGTTGAAATACGCGGCCATCGGAAGAGAGCGACGTCGCGCGCGTCCGGCGAATGCCGCTGTCGTCCGGCAGCGCCGCGCCTGGGTCGCCGCAAGCGGACCGTGCCGCGAAAATGCCGATCCCCGGCGAGCAGTCCTCGCGCCTGCAGTTTACATCCAGCTTGCCGGCGCCATCCGCGGTGATTCGAAACCTGTCGGCATCGTAGGCGATAACGGTATCGGCGATTTGCGCCTCGCGAATAGATTCGGCCAGGGCCTCGCCGGCCAACCCCGCAAGCAGCAAGCCAACCGCGGAGAACGCCGCCCTCACCGTTGCGCCGTTCCCGGCGCGGCGGGTGGCGGAGCCGTCCCCGGCGCGGGCGGCGGGAAGTCGTCGATCTCCATCACGTTGACAAAATCGCTGCCGTTGCGGCGCGCGACGTCGAGGGCGAGCGAGGTCGAGACGACGTCGACCAAAGTGACGCCGGCGAATATCAGGTCGCGGACGATATAGAGCGTCTTGTCGTTGGAGACCCCGCGATATTCCCAATGCACGGTCGGGAAGTTTTTCATGGTCGTGACCTTGGACGACAGCAGCGCCACGTCGTGCAGGCGTCCGACCGCTTCGGCCGAGGCCTGTTCGGCCAGCGCCATCTCGCGCTTGGCGTCCTCCTGGGCGTATTTTTGCAGGGCGATCGGATCCGGGCTGCGGGTGGGCGTGTTCGACATGCGAATGCTGACGATCGAATTTTCCGGGCAGGCCAGCGGCCGGCAGCGATAGACCGAACGCCGTTCGCCGAACACCCGGTTGCCGGTCCACTTTTGCGGATCCGGCACGCCGTAGCGAATTTGGGTTCCCGGATGCTCCGGTCCGACCGCCGGCGAGGCGCAAGCCGCGAGCGACAACGCGGTCGCGGCCATGACCGCGCACCGAACCGTGCGTGAGAGTATCCCCATCGAAGCCCCTGCCCCAGAAACCCAGCCCCTCCCGGCCAATATTCAAGCTATAGGTCTGCGTCAAGCGGCCCGCCAGCAACTTCCGGTAGGTCCGTCAACGCGGGATCGGGGTATCCTCGACCTCCATCGCCTTGACGAACAGCTCGCGGTAGCGCCGCGCCAGTTCCTGCGACGACGAAACCGAGGAGATGTTGACCAGCGCCGATTTGGCGAAGATGGACGCCTTGGCGAGATAGATCGGACCTTTTTCGCCGCCCACCATGCGCTGCTCCTGCACGATCGCCGGATAGCCGCGCAGCGTGGTGACGCCGCTGGAGATCTTCTCGACCTTGCGGCCCGGCATCGTACCGGCGGCGATAGTGGCATTGGCCTGCGCGACCGATTCCGGAATTCTTGCGGCGAGCTTTGCCAGCGCCTGCGGATCGGGACTGCGGGTCGGACTGTTGGAAATGCTGGCGGTGACTTGCGCCGCATCCGGACAGGCCAGCGGACGACAGGTGTATACGCGCCCGTGCTCTTGCTGAAAAAATTACTGCGTCCGGCCCATTTGGCGGGATCCGGATTTTTGATCGTGACCCGGGTCGTCCCTTGCGCGAATGCCGGCAGGGCGGCGAGTGAAACAAACAGCGAAGCAAGAACACCCGCGGAAACAACAGCGATCCGCGTGCTCATCCCAGCATCTCCACCCGGTAATTCTCGATCACGGTATTGGCCAGCAGTCTGTCGGCGGCATCCTTCAGCGCCGTCTCGGCTTTGGCCGCATCGGAGCCGGCGAGTTCGATGTCGAACACCTTGCCCTGGCGCACGCTGGCGACGCCCTCGACGCCCAGGGATTTCAGCGCGCCTTCGATGGCCTTGCCCTGCGGATCGAGGATGCCCGACTTCAGCGTGACGGTAACGCGCGCTTTCATGGTTTCAATTCCAAAATCGGGTATCGTCATTACACTCGTCATGCCCGGGACAAGCCCGGCCATGACGGCGGCGTTTTCGGTCGCGTCAGCTCTTCACCAGCACCGGCCCCGAACCCGCCGGCCGCTCGTTCTCCATCAGGATGCCGAGGCGCTTTGCCACTTCCGTATAGGCCTCCAGCACGCCGCCGAGGTCGCGGCGGAAACGGTCCTTGTCGAGCTTCTCGTTCGACTTGATGTCCCACAGCCGGCAGGAATCCGGCGAGATCTCGTCGGCGACGATGATGCGCATCATGTCGTTCTCGAACAGCCTTCCGCATTCCATCTTGAAATCGACCAGCCGGATGCCGATGCCGAGAAACAGCCCGGTGAGGAAATCGTTGACGCGGATCGCCAGCGCCATGATGTCGTCGATCTCCTGCGGCGTGGCCCAGCCGAACGCGGTGATATGCTCCTCGGAGACCATCGGGTCGTTGAGCTGGTCGTTCTTGTAATAGAACTCGATGATCGAGCGCGGCAATTGCGTGCCCTCCTCGATGCCGAGCCGCTGCGACAGCGAGCCGGCCGCCACATTGCGCACCACCACCTCGAGCGGCACGATTTCGACCTCGCGAATCAGCTGCTCGCGCATGTTGAGGCGGCGGATGAAATGCGTCGGCACCCCGATATCGTTGAGGTGCTGGAACAGGTATTCCGAAATCCGGTTGTTGAGGACGCCTTTGCCCTCGATCACCTGGTGTTTCTTGGCATTAAATGCGGTGGCGTCGTCCTTGAAATGCTGAATCAGGGTTCCCGGCTCCGGTCCTTCATACAGGACCTTGGCCTTGCCTTCATAAATGCGGCGTCGACGGCTCATTGGGATGTACCGTGTGTTGTTGAAATCCATGAAATTGGTGAGCTCCTTATGACAGATTCGTTCGCAGCGGAGCTGCCGCGATGGCCTGGATCAAGGGAAACAGAACAGGAACCGGGCCTGTTCGCAACCTATCTGATTGGCCCATGCAGCACAATCGATCTGGGCCGCGGGACCTGAGTTTTACCGTTCTGCCTGCGACCTCGTGGTGCGTTGTTTTAACCGGTCCCGGCCTCTATCTAGGCTCGCGAACCCGCCCCCGCAACGCCGCAGCCGTTGCCAATCGACCGGAAACGGAACCCGAACATGACCACTTTCGACAAGCGCGAAGAAGGTTTCGAGAAGAAGTTCGCGATGGACGCGGACCAGAAGTTCAGGGCCGAAGCCCGCCGCAACAAGCTGCTGGGATTGTGGACCGCTGAAAAGCTCGGCGTCACCGGCGAGGCGGCCGCGGCCTATGCCAAGGAAGTGGTCGCCGCCGATTTCGAGGAAGCCGGCGACGGCGACGTGCTGCGCAAGGTGACAACGGACCTTGAAGGCAAAGGCGTCACTCAGCAGCAGGTCCGCGCCAAGATGGACGAGTTGATGGCGCAGGCGATCATGCAGGTGCGGGCGGGGACGTAACTCACTCGTCGCATTCCGTGTCCCGGACGCGCAGCGGCATTCTTCATGCCGCTGCGCAGAGCCGGGACCGGCGTTCGTAGCGGTCCCGGCTCTGCGGTGCACCGCTGAAGAAGCGCTGCACCGCGTCCGGGACACAAGCGGTTAGGATTTACCTCCTTTCCCGGTTGCATGCCGCCGCCATCCGGACTATATTCCCCGGCATGGCCCATCCCTTCCTCCCGCCCTGGCTCCGCAGCGACCTCGTCCGCATCCGCGTCGAGCCCGACGACCCCGCCGAGGGCGAGCCCGCGATCAAGGCGCAGCGGCCGCCGGGCACACGCCGCCCGCATACCGACGTGGTGGTCGCAAAGGTGCGCCACCTGATCGAGAACACCACGCTGACCTATAGCGAGATCGTGGCGAAGACCGGCGTCGGCCGCGCCAGCATCAGCCGCTGGGCGCGCGACGGCGCCTGGGTGCGCCGCTGGGACGCGCCGCGCGCCACCGACCGCATGCCGACCGCGCGCGCCAGCCAGAAGCTGAAGATGCGCAAGCTCGCCGAGCGCTTGCGCCTGCTCGCCGAACGCCATGTGCGCGAACTGGAGGAGAAGCCGGAGGTCGATCCCGACCGGCTGATGCAGGCGCTGCAGGTGCTGAAGATGGCCCGCCTCGAAGCCCAGGGCCGCCGTCGCCGCCGCCGCGACTGGGTCGGCCCGCAGATGACCGGCCGGGAGTACATCGACCGCGAGGAATCGCTGCGCCGCGCGCTGCACGAAATGCACCGCGGCGGCGTGGAGGTGGACCTGATCCCGCAGGAGGCGCTGGATCTGCTGGAGGCGGCGAAGAAGCAGGCGGAGGAGAATCCGATTTTTCGGGACCCGGCGCCGAAGCGGAGGAGGAGGTGATACCTCAGCGGCTTCGCCAAGTCTGGCATTTTGTCACCTTCAGACTGAGGCGGACGACGGTTCGACGGTGGTGGACGCCTGGTCGTTCAAGCCATAAACAACATAGCAGCCGGATAAGTGAACGTGTAAGTATCCAGCGCGTGGCCGGGGTCGCTATGATGTCCAAAAAGCCAAAAGTGGTCCTTGATGGGTCCACACCGCCCTACAAGCTAAGAATATCGCGCCTCACGGTCGATAAGCTCGGCGTCAAGCTTTATGATAAAGCCAGTGCTGTGGTCGCCGAGTTGATCGCGAACGGTTACGATGCTGATGCCAGCGCCGTGACCGTGCGGATTCCGCTGAACACGCAACTCGCCACGACGGCGGGCGGTGTCACGTCCGATAAAGGCTTGATTATAGAAGTCACCGATGACGGGCACGGCATGACGCCCGACGAGGCTATTGAGTTCTACTTGCGCGTCGGCGCTGATCGACGAGCGCGCACGAAAGACGGCAAACGGTCACGTCAAAAAAAACGTCCCGTCATGGGCCGCAAGGGTATCGGCAAGCTCGCACCTTTCGGTATTTGCCGGCGGATTGAAGTGTGGTCGGCCGGCGGTCCCAAAACGAAAGAAGGTTATGCGGTTACGCATTTTTTTATGGACTTTGACAAGATCGTTACTGACACGGATGAGGACGTACCGCTGGACGTCGGCGGCGAGGACAGGACATGGAGCAAAGCGTCCGGCACTCGGATACGGTTAACGCATTTCTTGCCGAAACGCGTCCCGGATGCAGAAACGTTTATGCGCCAGCTCGCTGCGCGCTTCACGTTCGCGCGGCCTGACTTCAAAATCTTGGTGATTGATGCAACCAAGTCGTCCGAAAGGCCTAAGAAGGTTTCGCCAATTCACATTCCGGTTTGGCCAACGACCAAGATTGACTTGAAGGAACGCCCGATAACAACCGCAGACGGTGAAGTCCTGCCCCTCAAGGGTTGGCTCGCAATGGCGAAAAATCCTTATAAAAATGAGGAGACAGCGGGCGTCAGAATTTACGCCCGAGGAAAAATCGTTGGCGTAACGCGCGATTTCAATCAGCCGGCGGGCTTTACCGGCGAGTTCGCAATGCGGTCGTATCTCGTCGGAGAAGTTGAGGCTGAATGGCTCGATTTAGACGATGGCGAAGACCTCGTTCGTACCGACCGGCAGGACATTCTTTGGGACAGCGAGCTCGGCCAAAAGCTTCGAAATTGGGGCGCTGAGATCATCAAAGAAATCGCGAAGATTTCTCGGCAGCCTCGTCGCGAACGCGTGCGTGATATCTTCCTCCGCAAGTCGAACATCGAGAAGAGAGCCATTGAGCGGTTCGGAAACAAGGACGTGGCCCGGGTGGCACTGGACCTCGCCGGAAAATTTGGCGGCTTTGCTGCCGAAGACGAGCTCGAAGATGACGACTACATCACGGGCTTGTCGGATTTCATTTTGTCCGTAGCGCCGCATCAAGCACTTATCGAGGCGTTTCAAGAACTGAACAATCAGGACACGGGGCCGGCATCCATTGACCAGCTTCTCGATATTTTCGACAAGACGCAGATTGCTGAACTTGCATCCTATGCTCAAATCGCGGTGGAGCGCGTGCGTGTGATCGACGAGCTTCGTCAGATCATTGACAGCGCGCCAGATGAAAACAAATTCCAGGAGCTATTAGCGAAAGCGCCATGGCTGATTGAGCCAACATGGAGCGTGATAACGCAAAATCAGGCACTTAAGACGTTTAAGGAACGGTTCGAAGTTTTCTGGAAAAAGCGCACCGGCGATACCGTCTCGCTCGCCATTGGTTATGAAGACAAACGACCTGATTTCACGCTCGTCTCAATTGATGGCTTGCTGCACATCATTGAGATAAAAAGGGCTGATCACAAATTTGACGATTCCGATCTGGAGCGGTTGATGAACTACGTCGAGGCGTTCGACGACTTCTTCTCCGATCACCCAGAAGTTAGCAGGGAGTTTTATCGCGGGTGGAAGATTGACCTCGTGGCGGACGGCGAAAATCTGAAGAAGGCGGCGAATAAGCAAGCGTGGTCGGGCGTTCGCTCGCAAGAAAAGGTCGTTCGAATCTCTTGGTACGACTTTTTAGCGCGAGCGCGAAAAACGCATGAAGCGTTTCTGGAGGCTCACGACCAAGGTGCGCGGAAAAGGCCGAAAACTCCGAAGAAGACCCGCCGGGGCACAAAGTGACGCTACTAAAAGCGGTAAGTCTTTTCTCGAACTGTGGGGCCGGGGACGTGGGATATCGCGGCGCCGGCTTCAGATTCGAGGTTATGGCGGAGTTGGACCCGCGTCGCCTTGAAGTTTGTTTGCTCAATCACCCCGGTGCGGTCGGCGTAGCCGGCGATCTACGGCGGACATGGCGCAAGGTCGTGGCGGAATACCGTTCGCGTGAAGGAGATGCTCGACCGGCACTTCTTTGCGCGTGCCCGCCCTGTCAGGGCATGAGTTCGGCGCGCTCCGGCAAGGGTCATCATCACGATGCGGACGCAGGTTCTCGCGATGATCGCAACTTGCTCGTCACAGTAATTGCGAAGGTTGCAAAGAATCTAAAGCCTGCGATCATCGTCGTGGAGAATGTGCACGCGTTTCTAACGCGACGCGTACGCCACCCTAGAGATAACCATCCAATCTCCGCCGCCAATTTTTTGATAAGCGCGCTTGCGAACGATTATGTTGTCTATCCATTTATCTCCGACTTAGCTGACTTCGGCATTCCCCAAACGCGCGTACGCGCGTTTCTCACATTCGTTCGTCATGACGTTGACGGACTGGGTATGCTTAAACGGCGCGACGAAGCGCCCTACCCAATCCCGACGCATGACGCGGACGCTGGCGGCGAGATGCCGATAACGCTATACGAAGCGCTACGAAGTTTCGGCCTACCACCATTAAACGCCAAGCGTGCCGCGACCGCATCAGTTGACGGCTTCAACGGCATGCATTCCGTTCCTATCTGGGACGAACGTACGTACGCGATGATACGCGCGATTCCTGAGGGATCGGGGCGAAGCGCTTGGCAAAACGAAGAATGCCACCAGTGCGGTCACGTAAAAGTCTCAACTAAAGCTGCCCGTTGTCCGCGATGCAACGGACCTCTCTTACGACCCGTGTTTCGGAATCGTAACGGCTCCTATCGTCTCGTAAACGGTTTTAAGACTAGCTATCGACGGATGAAGGGCAACGTACCTGCCTCTACTATAACGACTGCCAGCGGGCACCTCGGTAGCGACTACACTATCCATCCACGTCAAACTCGCCTGCTGAGTCCACTGGAATGCGCCTTGCTTCAAACGTTTCCCGATAACTTCAAGTGGGGCGATGCCCTTGCCGAATGGGGTTCCACCAACGTCCGAGATATGATCGGTGAGGCAGTGCCTCCCGCATTTACCGCACTGCACGGTCGGGTACTTGCTGGTATAGTTCGAGAAAGTGAACGAGGTAATCGGCTTCCGATTACGGATGACCGCATGAAGAGGGCTTGGAAACGATTGGTAAAATCGGCGAGCAACGATGGTCGAAAGAATCCGCGTCGAGCAGAAGCGAAACAAAAGCAAAATCGCCTTGACGCATTCGCTCAAAACGAAACTTGATTCAACTGATAAACGGCTTTCGGTGAGCGAACATTCTTACCGAATGTCTCGCGTCGGGTCGAAAAATACCGTACCGGAGATTAAAGTTCGTAAAGCCGCACATGCCCTCGGTTTAAGGTTTCGAATTAATCAAAGATTGCTTCCGGGCACACCTGATTTAGTTTTTAAGCGACATAAGAAGGTCATTTTCGTGCACGGCTGCTTTTGGCATCGGCATCATAACTGCCCGCGAGCTTCGTTTCCAAAATCAAGAATAAAGTACTGGGCTAGCAAGTTTGAAAAGAACGTCAAGAGAGATCGCTCGGTCCGCCGGAAGCTTCGGTCGATAGGATGGGATGTTTTGGTAATATGGGAATGCCAAGCAAGTGAGGACAAGAACCTAGCAAGACGCCTCGAGTCTTTTTTCGTGTCCGAGCCGCGCGGTCGGCGAAGCTTTCAATGATTGTTGGGGCAGGATAGACATGAGAAAGATCGCATTGACAATTCTCGCACCGCTCCTGGGCGTGCCGCTCAGCTTCCCCGCGCATGCCTTGACCTGCACGCAGCAGGGGCCGGTATGTGCAAAGATTGCGAAGCAGAAGAGACAACCAACGGCTCGCAATATCCGGCGAGCGGGGATTGCAAGGCGCGGTGAAGCTCCGCTGTCGTCACCCGCTAAAACGGGTGACCCAGTATTCCAGAGCCCTTGTGGTAGCCTACGACAAATCACCAGCACTGTGATTACTGGGTCGCCCGGTCAAGCCAGGCGATGACGGTGTTGTGCCTTCGCCGGGACGACAAATAGTTTTCACCCCTCCTTGAACCCGTACTCCGGCACGTTGCCGCTCGCGCCGTAATACTTGTACGGCAGAAACTTGCCGCTCATCGTAATCTTGACGCGGTCGCCCTTGGGGTTGGCGACGCGTTCGATCGCCATGTCGAAATCGATCGCCGACATGATGCCGTCGCCGAATTCTTCCTCGATCAGCGCCTTCCACGCCGGACCGTTGACCATCACCATCTCGTAAAAGCGGTAAATCAGCGGATCGGTCGGCGGCATCGGCGTGCCCTGCCCGCGCATCGGCACCTCGTTGAGAAAAGCGGTCTCGGACGGCGTGAGGCCGAACAGTTCGGCGGCGTTGGCGGCCTGCGGTTTGGTCAGTTTCATTTGTCCCAGGATGGCGCCGACGATCAGCACTTCGGAGTAGCCGCCGATGTTGTCGCAGATGTGCTTCCAGCTCCACGCCTTCTCGCGCTTGATGTCGAGCAGTTTTTCGGTGAGGTCGGATCGGTTCATGGTGTGGTCTCCCTTACACTTCATCGTGCCCGGGCTTGTCCCGGGCATCCACGTCTTTCTTTGTGCTCAAGACGTGGATGGCCGGGACAGGCCCGGCCATGACGCCTGGTTTGATTCGTCGCGCGACGCATCGGACACGGATGCGATCATCAATTCGGGTTTGCCGATCCGCACCGCCGGCACGTTGCGCGGATCGTAATCGACGGCGGTGCTCGTAAACGTCTTGCTGCGCATCACCAGGAAATCGATGATGTGGTTGCGCAACGCGTAATAATGCGGATGGCGGTGCAGGTCGATGCGGCCGCGATCCTTGGGCAGCGGGTTTTCCACGATCTCGGCCAGCACGGCGCCGGGGCCGTTGGTCATCAGGAAAATCCGGTCGGCAAGATAGATCGCCTCGTCGACGTCGTGGGTAATCATGAAGGCGGTCTGCCCGGTGTCGCGGCAAATGCGGCGGACCTCGTCCTGCAGCGTGCCGCGGGTCAGCGCGTCCAGCGCGGAGAACGGCTCGTCCATCAGCATGATCTTGGGCGTGATCGACAGCGCACGCGCGATGCCGACGCGCTGTTTCATGCCGCCGGAGAGTTCGGACGGACGCTTGTGCTCGGCGCCGGTGAGGCCGACCAGGTCGATGAATTTCTGCGCGTGCGCTTTTACCTGTGCGCGGTCCCAGTGGCGCCATTTCGACGTCACTGCGTAAGACACGTTGCCGAGCACGGTGCGCCATGGCAGCAGCGCGTGGCTCTGGAAGATCACCGCGCGGTCGAGGCTGGTGCCGGAGATCGCCTGGCCGTCGACGATCACGGTGCCTGCGCTGGGCGTATCGAGACCGGCGAGAATGTTGAGCACGGTGGTCTTGCCGCAGCCGGAATGCCCGATCACGCAGGCGAACTCGCCGCGCGCCATCGACAGCCACAGATCCTCGAACACCGCGATCTCGCTTCCCGTTGCGCCGGGATAGCGCTTGGCAATGGCCTCGATGGAAATGAATTTCCCGGTCATGCTCATTCTGGAAACGTGACCAGCCGCGTAAACCGCGCCAGAATCTGGTCGAGCAGCATCCCCACCACCCCGATCACGAGGATAGCTATAATCACATTAACAATCGAAAGATTATTCCATTCGTTCCAGACGAAATACCCTATACCGGTACCCCCTACCAGCATCTCGGCGGCGACGATCACGAGCCAGGCGATGCCGATGGAGATTCGCATGCCTGTGAGGATGGTCGGCGCCGCTGCGGGAAGGATGATCGTGAAAGCGCGGCGGACGGCACCGACTTCCAATGTGCGCGCGACGTTGATCCATTCCTTGCGCACGGCCGAAACGCCGAAGGCGGTGTTGAGCAGCATCGGCCATACCGAGCAGATGAAAATCACGAAGATCGCCGACAGCCCGGAATCCTTGATGGTGTAGAGCGCGAGCGGCATCCAGGCCAGCGGCGAGATCGGTTTCAGGATCTGGATGAAAGGATCCAGGGCCTTGTTGATCAATGGCGACATGCCGATCAGGAAGCCGAGCGGGATGGCCACGATGACCGCGAGAAAATAGCCGAGCCCGACGCGGGCGATGGAGTAGCCGAGCTGGATGCCGAGGCCCTTGTCGTTCGGGCCATTGTCGTAGAACGGCCGCTTGAGGTGCTCCCACAGCTTGGCGCCGACATCGAGCGGGCCCGGCATCGCCGATTTGCCCTGCGTCGCCGTCAGCCCCATCAGTTTTGCGTATTCCGGAGTCATGGCAGCGACCGCGCCGGTGCCGCGCGTCGCGATGTGCCAGACGCCGACAAAGGCGAGAAAGATCAGCACCGACACGATCGCCGCGCGAAAGCGGAGGGAGAAGGTCATTTCTACACCTCTCCCCGCTTGCGGGGAGAGGTCGGACCGCATCGCCAGATGCGATCCGGGTGAGGGGGGCTCTCCGCGAGTCCGAGTGCGTGGATAGTCCCCCGCCCCCGCCGCGCGGCGCGCGGCGACCTCTCCCCGCAAGCGGGGCGAGGTAAGCAAGCCGCGCCAAACAGCGTCACGACGCCTTCCTGATCTTGAAGCTGTTGAGATACTCCTCCGGCTTGCCGGGATCGAAGGTCTTGCCCATCACCACGAAACTTTTCGTCGTCGTGGTCGGGGGCGTCAGCCCCGCCTCGGTCATCAGCTTGGTCGCGTCGGTGGCGAGATAGACCTGCGACGCAATGCCGGCATAATCCACGTCGCCCTTGACCTGACCCCAGCGCTTCATCTGGGTCATGATCCAGATCGCAAAGGATTGCCAAGGGAATGGATCGAAATCGACGCGGTTTGGCTGGGTGACGATGTTGCCGAGGCCGTCGGCAAAGGTGCCGGTGAGAATCTGCTCCAGCACGATCTGCGGCTGGTTCAGGTAATTCGCCGGCGCGATGGCTTCGGCGATCTGCTTGCGGTTCTCCGCCTTGTGCGCGAAGGCGGTGGCCTCGATGATCGATTTGAGCAGCGCGCCATAGGTGTTCGGCATGGTGGTGACGAATTCCTTCGAGGCTGCGAAGGCGCAGCAGGGATGGCCCTCCCAGATATCCTTGGTCAGGATGTGAATAAAACCGACGCCATCATAGACCGCGCGCTGGTTCATCGGATCGGGCCCGAGGAATCCATCGATGTTGTCGGCGCGGAGATTGGCGACCATCTCCGGCGGCGGCACGGCGCGGATCTGCACGTCGACATCCGGATCGAGGCCGTGTTCGGCGAGATAATAGCGCAGCAGATAATTGTGCATGGAATAGTCGAACGGCACCGCGAACTTGAAGCCCTTCCAGTCCTTCGGGTCGCGCTTGTCCTTGTGCTTGACCGCGAGCGTGATCGCCTGGCCGTTGATGTTCTCCACCGCCGGCATGGTGTAGGGCAGCGGATTGGAGCCGACCCCCATGGTGATGGCGAGCGGCATCGGCGAGAGCATGTGCGCCGCGTCGTATTCCTTGTTCAGCGTCTTGTCGCGGATGACGGCCCAGCCCGCGGTCTTGATCACTTCGACGTTCAACCCGTTCTTGGCGTAAAACCCCATGGGTGCGGCCATGATGATCGGCGTCGCGCAGGTGATCGGGATGAAGCCGACCTTTAGGTCCTTCTTCTCCAGCGGCCCGCCTTCCGCAAAAGCTTCGGTCGCGGTCTGCAGCGGAAAGAATTGCGACAGCGCCGCGACCGCGGTCGCCGCGCCGACCGATTTCAGGAACGCGCGCCGCGCGGCATCGCGCGGAAACATCGCTCGCACCACCGCCGAGGCGACCACGCCCTCGTAACGCTTTTGCTCGCTCTCGACTGCGGCTTGAATCTGCAACTGCGCGGCGGCGTGATGCTCGGCCTCGCTGACATGCAGGCCGCAGCTGCAGCCGCCGGAATGCAGCCTGCGATCCGGGTCGAACGGGTTGTCGAAAGTGGACATCGATTGCTCCTTGCCGGCGCCGTGTCGGCCGCCTGCAAAAAGTGCAATCGCTGTGCCATCAGGCGCGGCGTTGACAGAATGCCGCAAGGAATAGTGGGCCACGACCGGATGACGCAATACCCGCGTCGCGGCAGCCGCTTTGAGAGTGCAGTTTTGCGGATTCTTCCCTGTGCACACGTGAATGCACCCAAGGGCGAACAAAGCAGCAGCAGCGGCTGCCGAAATTTTGGGCAACCGACCGACCTGCGGTTACCCGCGCGACGCTCGCAGCGTCGCCGAAGGATGCTCGCCGAAAGCCGCGTAATAATACTTCGCAAAGTGTCCCATATTGCTAAATCCACACGCAGAGGCAACCATCGTTACACTTGTTTCCGGCCTCGCGCTCGTGAGCATTTCCTTTGCGCGTTGCAGCCGAACCTGTCTTACGAACGCCATCGGGGACACCCCGCGGCTCCTCCTGAACGAATAAAACAAGCTTCGCACGCTCGCGTTTGCCACCAGGGCAAGCGCTTCAACGGTTACAGGCTGATCCCAGTTCTGCTCGATATATTCCTCCGCCAGACGCACCTGCCAGGGCGCGACCGGGCGAGCCGAGCCCTCCAGCAGATGGCTGTAGTTGTGGCGATTGCAGTTGAGATAGGAGACGACAAGCGCCTGTTCGAGTTCGGCCAATACAAGTTCCGGAAGCGTAGCATCGTCACGATCCAATTCGCGCACGACAAATTCGACCAGACGAAGTTGAGCCGCCGCCATTTCCGGAACAGCTCCGCCGTTGGCCATCCGCAGCGGCGGATCGACCGGCCGTCCGATCAATCCGCTCAGCGTCTTGATCAATTTTTGCGGTGCTATCCGCAGGATCAGATGCTCGAAATCGGACGAGTATTTGATCCGCATGTCCGCACCGGGTCCGCCGACAATTCCATGGTCGCGCGATACGTCGCCCTCCGACCCGTCAACGACGCAGGAGCCGTAGCCGCGAACCGGAAAGCCTTGCAAATAGAGATCGAACTGGGAAAGGGAGACCTCCAAAGCCGAGCCGTAGCGGGCATAGGTCAGGCCCAGATCCTGCAGTTGCCGATGGTTGAGACGGCCGTCGAATGTGCTGATGGCGCCGCGGCCGAGGTCCATCTCCCACACCGAGAACAGTCCGGATAGACGCAGGCGGAGTTCGTCGACGTCGCGGGTACGCAAGGCTGGAAAGCGGCTGAGCGGCTCGTAGCGCATGGTCTCGACTCTGCGACTAGCGGCCCGACAGGACGGCACAATCGGGCTGCAACCTGCGTTTAGAGAGTAGCGCAATCCGGCAATCGGGTGAACCCTCGGTCGGCGGTCCAATGCTGCAAAATGTCGTGGTCCGGCGCGCCGATACGGAATGATCGAGGTCTATCACACAACCCAGGAAGGTGTTGTCGCAGTCCGTTTTCGCGGAGCAGTGACAAATCGGGAATTCGCCGATCTCGCGGAAATGCTTGCCAATTTCGGGGCAACCGGCGGCGTGCTGATCTATCTCGACTGGCTCAGGATCGATCGCTGGACCTTCTCGGCCCCGCCGGCGAACGACGTGGCGGCGTGGCGCAGGACCGGGAGCATGATCGAGCGTGCCGCTATCGTTCATGACCATCGCATGAACCGTCAGGCGGCCTGGCTCGCTGCGATTCTGCGCAAACAAGGCGTCAAGGTTCGGTCCTGGCGGCCGCAGCATGCCGGTACTGCAGCAGCATGGTTACGCACCGGCCAGCCGCCCTGACTGGTTTGCACCGTCTTTCTTGCGGTCTTGGGCCGGGCAATGCACTCGCTGAGTAGCGCGCCTCGCAGAACCGCGCGCAACCTGCAGTTTGTCGTGACCGACCGATCTGACTGGTACCGAACCGTCGTCATCAACATGGTTGTAGCAGCGAGGCTTTCATCATGAAGATCACCAAGACCCTGTTATTGCTTACCACTCTGTCCGTTGCCGCCTTGACCTCCGCGCCGGCAAGCGCACAACAGCAGCAACGACCCAATATCGTTGTCATCTGGGGAGATGATATCGGACAATCGAACGTCAGCGCCTATTCACGGGGGTTGATGGGCTATCAAACGCCCAATATAGACCGCCTCGCAAGCGAGGGCGTCATGTTCACGGACTATTACGCCGAGCAAAGCTGTACTGCCGGGCGCGCCTCGTTCCTCACCGGTCAATCCGGTTTGCGGACCGGAATGACCAAGGTCGGGCTGCCCGGCGCCACCCTTGGGCTGCAGAAAGAAGATCCGACGGTCGCCGAGTTGCTCAAGCCGCTCGGCTATGCCACCGGCCAGTTCGGCAAGAACCATCTCGGCGACCGCAACGAGTTCTTGCCGACGGTGCATGGCTTCGACGAATTCTACGGCAATCTCTACCACTTGAATGCGGAAGAAGAGCCGGAACTGCCGGACTATCCGAAGGACCCCGCCTTCAAAGCCAAGTATGGGCCGCGCGGCGTGCTGGACTGCAAGGCTTCCGACCAGGACGATCCGACGATCGATCCGCGCTTCGGCAAAGTCGGCAAGCAAGCGTGCAAGGACACCGGCCCGCTGACCAAAAAGCGGATGGAGACCATTGATGACGACACCGCGGATCGGGCCGCTGACTTCATCAAGCGGCAGAAGAACGCGAGCAAGCCGTTCTTCGTCTGGGTGAATTTCACCCACATGCACCTGCGCACGCACACCAAGCCGGAAAGCATCGGCCAGGCCGGCCGCTGGCAAAGTTCTTATCATGACACCATGATCGATCACGACAGGAACGTGGGCACGGTGCTCAAGACCCTGGATGACCTCGGGATCGCCGACAACACCTTCGTCATGTATTCGACCGACAACGGGCCGCACATGAACACCTGGCCGGATGCAGGCATGACGCCCTTCCGCAGTGAGAAGAATACCAACTGGGAAGGCGCTTACCGGGTGCCGGCGATTCTTCGGTGGCCCGGCAAGATCAAGCCAGGCCAGGTGTCGAATGAAATCACCGCTCACCACGACATGCTGCCAACGATCGTGGCCGCTGCCGGTGATCCGCAGGTGACCGAAAAGCTGCGCACCGGATACAAAATCGGCGACATGACCTACAAGGTGCATCTCGATGGCTACAATCTCGTGCCGTATTTGACCGGGCAAACCGCAAAAAGTCCGCGAGAGTCGTTCCTGTACGTCAACGATGACCAGCAACTGGTCGCATTGCGGTACGACAACTGGAAGATCGTCTTCATGGAACAGCGGGCCGCCGGACAGCTGCTGCTCTGGGCCAATCCTTTTACCAACCTGCGCCTTCCCAAGATGTTCAATCTCCGGACCGATCCCTATGAGCGGGCGGACGTCACTTCGAACACCTATTACGACTGGATATTCGACCACGTATTCCTGCTCGTGCCTGCGCAGGATTACGTGGGTCAGTTCCTGGCGACGTTCCGTGACTATCCGCAGCGGCAAAAGGCAGCCAGCTTCAATCTAGACGAAGTCATGGCGAAACTGAAAGAGACCAACTGACGCGTCGCTTCTACGGTCCGACAACGGCGCGTTATCGGACCGTAGTTCGTCAACTCTCCCGAGGGAGAGGTGACGCGAGCCGCGATCACTTCAGCGCGTCGGCGACCTTTGCGATACCTGCATTGGCGCAGACTTCGTCCTTTTCGCCGCCGGCGCGCCGGACACGCCGACGCCGCCGATCGGCTCGTTGCCGACCCGGATCGGAACGCCGCCGCCGACGCCGACCACGTTGGGAATCTGGCGGATGAAGGCGTTGGCGGGATCTTCCAGCAGCTTCATGGTCTGCAGCGAGGTCTGGTTGCGGGTGCGGGACGTGTAGGCCTTCAGGCGCGCGAATTCCATGGTGTGGGGTCCGGTGCCGTCGCCGCGAATCGAGGCCGCGACATTGCCGCCCTTGTCGACGATGACGACGGAAACCTTGTAGCCATCCTTGGTGCACTGCTCGAGCGCGCCCTGGATGATGGCGATCGCCATCGCCATCGAGACATTCTTTTCGACCTGCGGCGCCTGCGCGAGCGCGGGTCCCGCGGCAAGCAGCGATACTCCGGCAAGCAAACTCAGACCAACACGATGCATGGCAATCCTCCCGTTTTGTTTTTGCGTACCAAGCAGGAAACCATTTGGATGGCGTTTTAATCCGGAACGGGTTGGCAATATTGTTGCTGCACCGGCGAAGCATCGCCTCCGTCACGTGCAGCTTGATGTTGCATTTTCCCGCCGATAGGACTACATTCTTTGGATGACCACTCCCTATATCCGCTCGCAACTCTATCCCGACCTCTTCCGCATCCGTGTGACGCCGGACGAACCCGCCGAGGGCCCTCCCGCGATCATCGAGCAACGGCCGCCCGGCTCGCGGCGGCCGCACACCGACCTGACGGTCGCAAAGGTGCGCCACCTGATCGAGCACACCGATCTGAGCCACAGGGAAATCGAGGCGAAGACCGGCGTCAGCACCTGCGCCATATCGCGCTGGACGCGCGACTTCGCATGGCAGCGCCCGCCGTTCGCGCCGCGCGCCTCCGACATGGTGCCGGACTGGCGCGCCGGGCGCCGGTTGAGGCTGCGCAAGCTTGCCGGCCGGCTGGAGGCGCTCGCGAACCGCTATGTGCGCGAACTGGAAGCGGCGCCGCGCGTCGATGTCGAGACCTTGATGCAGGCGCTGCAAGTCCTGAAGATGGCACGGCTGGAAGCAATGGGCAGCCACCGCCGCCGCGGGCCCCACGGCTACTGGTTCGGCCCCGTGACGAGCGGCGCATGGGTCGCAGCGCGCGACAACGCGATCCGCAAGGCGCTGAAAGAGATGCGCCGCGGTGGCGTCGACCTCGACCGCGCGCCGAAAGAGGCCATGGATCTGGTGATCGACGCAAACACACCGGAGGAGGATCATTCGGCGTTGCAGCCGAGGAAGAGAAGCAGGCGGCGCGGTCCGTAGGCGCGCCGTAGCCCGGATGGAGCGCAGCGAAATCCGGGCTACGCGTTCTTCTTCCCATCAAGCCGCGCCGTCTCGGCTAGACGCACCGCCTCCGCCTCGATCAGCCACTCCAGCCACTCGCCCATCGAACGGTTATCTTCCTGTGCCATCCGCACGGCCGCGGCCTTGACGGATGGCCTGACCCGCACGCGCATCGCGGCCATGGTCTGCTTTTTCTTATTTCGCCTTTCCATCGATCAGGATCGATGCACATGGGCGAAAACTCGTCAAAACGCTATAGCGTATAAAGTGCCGGACTCGATCAAATTGAGGGCCCGCGTCGTTAGTGCAACTCCGGCGTCCCCGCGTCATTGCCGGGCTTGACCCGGCAATCCATCTTCCTTGGAAAGACTCTCGCGAAAATCGATGGATGCGCGGGTCAAGCCCGCGCATGACGAAAGATGGATTGCTTCGTCGCAAGGGCTCCTCGCAACGTGGATGGCCGGGACAAGCCCGGCCATGACGCCGGTTTGAATCGTGGCGCCGAACATTCGATCACGCAACGATGGATGATGCGACAATCAAGCCCCTGCAAGCCTCTCCAGTTCTCCCGCCACATCCCGCTCCACATCTTTCGCGTTGAGCACGCAGACCCGATACCCCCGCGCCTCCAGCCACGCTCGCCTTGCCGCGCGATCCTGCGCGATCGCCTCGGTCTCGTCCGCATTCACCAGTTCGACCGCGACGCGTTTCACGAACGACACGAAATCCGGAATATGCCGCCCCACAGGCGTCTGCCGCTTGAACTGTCCGGCAAAGCGCCGGTCGGTGGTAAGCCGCCCCCACAGGATGCGCTCGGCGTCGGTGGGATTTCGCCGCAACAGGCGCGCGAGGCCACGCACCGTGCCGCTCTCCGAGGGCATCGCGCCCTGCCCGTGCTCGGCGAGCAACGCGCGCAGCCTTGTCGCCTGTTCGCCGTCGAGCACGCCGCCTTTCGCCGGACCCTTGCGTCCCTCCGCGATCGCCATCACCACGCCGTGCAGCGTGTGCATGTCCTGTTTGGTCGGCTCCATGCGGGAAAAGATGTTGCGCAAATTGACCAGCATGGTCTCGCGCTTTTCCGCCGGGCGCAGGAATTCGACCTTGTCGAGCTCGCTCACGAGATTATCGAAGAACGCCTGCATCTGGTGCTGCGACGCGCGCTCCGAGCGCTCCGGCATCGCGAATGGCAGCGCGCCCAGCGTCGACAGCTTGAACCATTCATAGCCCATCAGCAGCACGGCTTGCGCCAGGTTGAGCGAAGCGAATGCCGGATTGACCGGAAAGGTGATGATGCGGTCGGCAAGCGCGACCTCCTCGTTGAGCAGGCCCGCGCGTTCGCGCCCGAACAGGATCGCGGCCTGGCCCGAGGCCGCGATTTCACCGACGATCTCCTGCGCCGCCTGTTGCGGCCCGACCACCGGCTTGGCCTGATCATGGGCGCGCGCGGTGGTGGCGAACAGCAGCGTGCAGTCGGCCACCGCCTGCTCCACCGTCTCGAACAGCTCGACCTTCTCCAGAATGTGATCCGCCCCCGCGGCCGCGCGCTGCGCGCTCAGATTGGGCCAGCCATCGCGCGGCTTGACGATGCGCAGACGGGTCAGCCCGAAATTGCCCATCGCGCGCGCAGCCATGCCGATATTTTCGCCGAGCTGTGGCTCGACCAAAATCACGACGGGGCCGGCAAGATCGGCCGCGGGTTTGGTTTTGTCGGTACCTGACATTTCCTCACTTTCACCACGTCGTCCCCGCGCAGGCGGGGACCCATGACCACCGACCGTTGTTGTTCGCACCTGCTCGCAGGCTGCCTATACCTTCAACAATCGCTGCCACCGAGGTTATGGGTCCCCGCCTGCGCGGGGACGACGGGGCGTTCGGTTTGTGCCTTTACCGCATTTTCTCAAGCGAAATGCAAAATCAGCGCAGCGATGCGGTCGGGCTGGCTTTCGCAGCCGCTTTTGCGATGCTATGCAGTCCCTCAGCCCGTCCCGAAACGATCAAAATCACCAAAAAGGCCCGATTCCCCATGGCAAAAATCAAGGTCCAAAACCCCGTCGTCGAACTCGATGGCGACGAGATGACCCGGATCATCTGGCAATACATCAAGGACAAGCTGATCACCCCTTTCCTCGACGTGAAGCTTGAATACTACGACCTCGGGATGGAGTACCGCGACAAGACGGACGATCAGGTCACCGTCGATGCCGCCAACGCGATCAAGAAAGTCGGCGTCGGCGTCAAATGCGCCACCATCACCCCCGACGAAGCGCGGGTGAAGGAGTTCGGCCTGAAGCAGATGTGGAAGTCGCCGAACGGCACCATCCGCAACATCCTCGGCGGCGTGGTGTTCCGCGAGCCGATCATCTGCAAGAACGTGCCGCGGCTGGTGCCGGGCTGGACCAAGCCGATCATCATCGGCCGCCACGCCTTCGGCGACCAGTACCGCGCCACCGATTTCAGGTTTCCCGGCAAGGGCACGCTGACGATGAAATTCGTCGGCGAGGACGGCAAGGTGATCGAGCGCGAGGTCTACAAGTCGCCGAGCGCCGGCGTGGCGCTGGCGATGTACAATCTCGACGATTCCATCGCCGATTTCGCCCGCGCCTCGTTCAACCAGGGCCTGTCCAAGGGCTATTCGGTTTATCTGTCGACCAAGAACACCATCCTCAAGACGTATGACGGGCGTTTCAAGGACATCTTCCAGGAAATCTTTGACACCGAATTCAAGGCCAGGTTCGACGAGAAGAAAATCGTCTACGAGCACCGCCTGATCGACGACATGGTGGCGGCGGCGATGAAGTGGTCCGGCGGCTATGTCTGGGCCTGCAAGAATTACGACGGCGACGTGCAGTCCGACACCATCGCGCAAGGCTACGGCTCGCTCGGCCTGATGACGTCGGTGCTGATGACGCCGGACGGCAACACCGTGGAAGCCGAAGCCGCGCATGGCACGGTGACGCGGCATTACCGCGAGCATCAGAAGGGCAAGGAGACCTCGACCAACTCCATCGCCTCGATCTTCGCCTGGACCCGCGGCCTGTCGCATCGCGCCAAGCTCGACAACAACGAGCCGCTGGCGAAGTTCGCAGCGACGCTGGAGAAGGTCTGCGTCGATACCGTCGAGTCCGGCTACATGACCAAGGATCTCGCGCTGCTGGTCGGCGCCGACCAGCGCTGGCTGTCGACCACGGGCTTCCTCGACAAGGTGGCGGAGAATCTCACCAAGGCGATGGCCTGAGAGCGATGCGCGAATTGGTTCTTCCGGACGCCATCGCTGCCCCGGGAGAAACCGTCGTGCTCACGCTGCATGCCGACGGCGCGCAGGTGTATGAATGCAAGCCCGGCGCCGACGGCAAGCTGGCCTGGACGTTCCGCGAGCCGATCGCGACGCTGCTGCTCGACGGCAAAACCCTCGGGCGGCATTATGCGGGGCCGAACTGGGAACACAGCGATGGCAGCGCTGTGGTCGGAAAAGCAGTCGGCAACGCGCCTGGTGGGACGCCGAACGATATTCCCTGGCTCAAGCTGGAAGTGACGTCGCGTCGCGGCAGCGGCATCCTGAGCGGCGTTACAACCGTGCTGCGGATCAACACCCGGGGCGGAAAAGCTGAAGGCGGCTGCGACAGGGCCGGCGCATTTCACAACGCGCCGTATTCCGCGGATTATGTTTTCCTGCGCGAGAGGTGAGCGATGCTGTTCATGGTGATCGAGCGCTTCAAGGACCGGGACCCGATCCCGGTCTACAGGCGCGTGCGCGATTCCGGGATCAAATTTCCGGAAGGGCTGAAATATATCAGCAGCTGGATCGAGCCGAATTTCGACCGCTGCTTTCAGCTGATGGAATGCGACGACCCGCGGCTGCTGCAGGAATGGATTTTGAATTGCCAGGGACTGGGCATCACATTCGAGATCGTGCCGGTGGTTCCGAGCAAGGAAACAAGGGAAGTCGTCGCGCCGTTTCTGGATGAGACATAGGCGGACTGCAAACTGTAGCGCCGCTTCGAAATTAAGCCGACTGCCGGCGGTCGTACTCCTCCTCGCTCAAGACATAGTGTCCGTGCGCACGCGAGGCCAACTTTCCTGCCCGCACCAGACGATGAAGCCGGACCACCAGGGTCGGTCGCTTCACGTCGATTTCCGCCAATTCGAAAAGCTCAACGATTTCCTGAACGGATAGACCGCGGGGACTATTGGCGAGGTTTTCGAGGATGAACTCTTCAATCGGATCGGATCGCGACGCCACCAGAAATGGCGAACGCTTGTCCGCCGACGTCGTCGGATCGGACCTCGAACCGGGCCCGGTTTCCCCGGAAAGCGCGCGATGAAGCCGCTCGATGATTTCGGCCAGAACCTGCCCGGCCCGCTCGTTGTCGGTTGCCCCGAAGGCCTTGAGATAATGAGATAATACGTCGGCCTTGTTGAGCAAATCCTGTTCGATTTGCCGCGCCGCATCCAAGGAAAGTTGCATTTGCCTGCCCCAAGAACGCTTAACTCCTCATTAAGCAACCGTAACAGTGAATTACCCAAGGAACAAGCAAAACGAATCACCGGACCGGGCGCCTAACACGAAAAGGGTTAATTTTCAACTTAGCGCTTGACATTGAAACGTAACCTAACCATAGACTAGTGGGACGGCCTCTGGCTTGGGGGAGACGCGTAATGATATCGGCCTTTTCAGACTCGCTTCAGGCGGTTTTCTGGGCCGCCCTCTTGTCCCTATTAGGCTATGTTGCATGGGCCAGAAACTGGGCCAGGAGATCCTGGCCCAGGATCGTGATTAAAGCCGAAAGGCAGCGCATTGGCGATATCGAGATGACCGATATCGCCATTTGCTATTCTGGTTGGGGCAAACGGGGAAACGCCGACCGTACCCAGCCGCCGACGATCGAATGCTCGATTTACGTGGCGGTAAAGCATTGTAAGTATTAATTACAAAAATTACGGAAGCCGTCGTTTGAACGACAGTTCCAGTCGCCCTGCGCCGCGGGGCGAGAGCCCGGTTGGCTTGGTGCGCTGGCCTGCGCCATGCCGGTCCCGCGCGGCACCAAGCGAGATACTCCACAAATACGGCCTGCGCCGGGTCCAGGCCGTTGATAATTGCTGCGCTGCGTTGACAGCGCTCGTGCAGCCGTGTTTCGCTCCTGCCTGTTCAGGATAAGTCGCGTCGGGAGAGATCGGCTTAAACGCCGGCGCCGAAGGAGCAACCGCCCCGGAAACTCTCAGGCAAACGGACCGCGCGACTTGATGACATCTGGAAAGAGACGCCGCCGGGCACCCGGTTACGTCCGCCGACGGGATAATACTCTCAGGCACAGCGACAGATGGGGCTTCGGCAGGCTTTCGGGGAATTGTCCTCGCGAGCCGCGAGGGCCCCGTGATGCCAGTGCGCGAACTCGAACCGTCATCGCTGAAACGTACACCCTTGCATGCGCTGCACCTCGCGCGCGGCGGCAAGATGGTTGCGTTCGCCGGCTACGACATGCCGGTGCAATACTCGACCGGCGTGATGAAGGAACATCTCCACACCCGTGCGAGCGCCGGCCTGTTCGACGTCTCGCATATGGGCCAGATCGCGCTGCACGCAAAATCCGGCCAGGTCGAAGACGCCGCAGCCGCGCTGGAACGGCTGGCGCCGCAGGATATCGTTGGCATAGCACCTGGCCGGCAGCGTTACGCGCAGTTTACCAACGAAGCCGGCGGCATTCTCGACGACCTGATGGTTGCGAATTTCGGCAGCCATCTGTTTTTGGTGGTCAACGCCGCCTGCAAGGCCGGCGACGAAGCGCATCTGCGCGCGCATCTGTCCGACACGTGCATCATCGAGCCCCTGCGGAATCGCGCGCTGATCGCGCTGCAGGGGCCGAAGGCCGAAGCGGTGTTGGCGAAGTTTTGCGCGGACGCTCCGGCGATGCGCTTCATGGATGCCGGGCCGCGTCGCGTCGATGGATTCGATTGTTTTGTATCGCGCTCGGGTTACACCGGCGAAGACGGATTTGAGATTTCGGTGCCGGCGGACAAAGCCGAAGCGCTGGCGACCGCATTGCTTGAAAACGGCGACGTGCTGCCGATCGGTCTCGGCGCCCGCGACAGCCTGCGGCTGGAGGCCGGGCTTTGTCTGTACGGCCACGACATCGACACCATCACGACGCCGGTCGACGGCGCGCTGCAATGGTCGATCCAGAAGAGCCGCCGCCATGGCGGCGCGCGCGCCGGCGGTTTCCCCGGCGCGGATGTGATTCTCTCGCAGCTCGATAGCGGCGCGCCGCGCCGCCGCGTCGGACTGAAACCGGAAGGCCGCGCCCCGGTGCGCGAAGGCGCGCCGTTGTTTGCAGACAGCTCATCGGATCAACAGATCGGCACGGTAACCTCGGGCGGATTCGGCCCCAGCGTCAACGGGCCGGTCGCGATGGGCTATCTGCCGGCATTACAAGCCAGCGTCGGCGGCACGGTGTTTGCTGAACTGCGTGGACAGCGCCTGCCGCTGCGCGTCGCGCCGATGCCCTTCATTCCCAATACTTACAAGCGTTGAGGAGCTTTCATGACAACCCTGTTCACATCAGATCACGAATGGCTGCGCATCGAGGGCGATGTCGCCACCATCGGCGTCACCGACTACGCGCAGTCGCAACTCGGCGACGTGGTGTTCGTCGAACTGCCGAAGGTCGGGCGGCAATTGAAGAAGGCCGAAGCCGCAGCCGTGGTCGAATCGGTCAAGGCGGCGTCCGACGTCTATGCGCCGATTTCCGGCGAGGTGCTGGAGGTCAACGACGCGGTTGTCGCCGAGCCGGCGCTGGTGAATTCCGATGCCGGCGGCAAAGCGTGGTTCTTCAAGCTCCGCATCGCAGACAAGAAACAGCTCGACGGCCTGATGGATGAGGCCGCCTACAAGGCGCACACGGCGTGATGACGAGGATCTGAACATGACCGCACAGCGCAATGAGCCCGCAACCACCTTCGCCCGCCGCCACATCGGGCCCTCGCCGCGCGACGTCGACGCGATGCTGGAAACCGTCGGCGCCAAAAGCCTCGGCGCGCTGATGGGCGAGACGCTGCCGTCGTCGATCCGGCAGCGGCAGCCGCTCGATCTCGGCGAACCTTTAGGCGAAACCGAAGCGCTGGCGCGTATGGCAAAACTTGCCGCGCAGAACCAGGCCTTCACCTCGCTGATCGGCCAGGGCTATTGCGGCACCATCCTGCCGGCGGTGATCCAGCGCAACATCCTGGAAAATCCGGCGTGGTACACCGCCTACACGCCGTATCAGCCGGAGATCAGCCAGGGCCGGCTGGAGGCGCTGTTCAATTTCCAGACCATGATCTGCGATCTCACCGGGCTCGACGTCGCCAACGCGTCGCTGCTCGACGAAGCCACCGCCGCTGCGGAAGCGATGGCGCTGGCGGAACGCGCTTCGCAAGTGAAAAACAAAACGTTTTTCGTCGACCGCGAGGTACATCCGCAGACGCTGGCGGTGCTGCGCACCCGCGCCGAACCGCTGGGCTGGAGTCTTGTCATGGGCGATCCGCTTGTCGATCTCAACAGCGCCGACGTGTTCGGCGCGCTGCTGCAGTATCCCGGCACGTCCGGCGCGGTGCGCGACCTGCGGCCCGCCATTACCGCGTTGCGCGGAAAGGGCGCGCTCGCCATCGTCGCCGCGGATCTGCTGGCGCTGACGCTGCTGCAATCGCCGGGCGAACTCGGCGCCGATATCGCCGTCGGTTCGGCGCAGCGCTTCGGCGTGCCGATGGGCTACGGCGGTCCGCACGCGGCCTATATGGCGGTGCGCGACGCGCTGAAGCGCTCGCTGCCCGGCCGTATCGTCGGGCTGTCGATCGATTCACGCGGGCAGCCTGCCTGGCGGCTGGCGCTGCAGACCCGCGAGCAGCATATCCGCCGCGAAAAGGCGACCTCCAACATCTGCACGGCGCAGGTGCTGCTGGCGGTGATCGCCTCGATGTATGCGGTCTATCATGGGCCGGAGGGACTGGTGCACATCGCCCGCACGGTGCATCGCCGCGCGGCGGTGCTGGCGGCGGGGTTGAAGAGGATTGGATTTGCGCCGCGGAGCGAGGCGTTTTTCGACACCGTGACGGTGGAGGCCGGCGCGAACAAAGATGAAATTATCGCGCGCGCGCGCACCGAAAAAATAAATATGCGGATCGGCGAGACCACGTTCGGCATCGCGCTGGATGAGACCACGACACCGGCGGTTGTCGAAGCGGTGTGGCGCGCGTTCGGCGGCGCGCTGGCCTACGCCGATGTCGAATCAGGCGGGCGCGAGGCGCTGCCCGCCGAGCTGAAACGCACCGGCGGCTTCCTCACCCATCCGGTGTTTCATGCCTACCGCTCGGAAACCGAACTGCTGCGCTACATGCGCAAACTGTCCGACCGCGATCTCGCGCTCGACCGCGCCATGATTCCGCTGGGCTCCTGCACCATGAAACTCAACGCCACCGCCGAGATGATCCCGCTGACCTGGCCTGAATTCGGCTCACTGCATCCGTTCGCGCCGCGCGAACAGGCTGCCGGTTATCACGCGATGTTCAGGCGGCTGGAACAGTGGCTGTGCGATATCACCGGCTATGACGCGGTGTCGCTGCAGCCGAACTCGGGCGCGCAGGGCGAATATGCCGGGCTGCTGGCGATCCGCGGCTATCACGCCGCGCGCGGCGAGCCGCATCGAAAAGTGTGCCTGATCCCCTCCTCCGCGCATGGCACCAATCCGGCCTCCGCCTCCATGGCCGGGATGGATGTGGTGGTGGTTGCGTGCGACGCACGCGGCGACGTCGATGTCGATGATTTGCGCGCCAAGGCCACGCAGCACGCAAGGAATCTCGCGGCTATCATGATCACCTACCCCTCGACGCATGGCGTGTTCGAGGAGCACATTCGCGACATCTGCGAGGTCGTGCATGGCCATGGCGGACAGGTCTATCTCGACGGCGCCAACCTGAATGCGCAGGTAGGGCTGGCGCGGCCCGGCGACTACGGCGCCGATGTAAGCCATCTCAATCTGCACAAGACGTTCTGCATTCCGCATGGCGGCGGCGGCCCGGGCATGGGGCCGATCGGCGTCAGGGCGCATCTTAAGCCGTTCCTGCCGGGGCACCTCGGTGGCGCGCGATCAGCCGTCGGTCCGGTGTCGGCGGCGCCGTATGGATCGGCGTCGATCCTGACGATTTCCTATATCTACATCCTGATGATGGGCGGCGAAGGCCTTACGCGGGCCACCGAAATCGCGATCCTGAACGCGAACTACATCGCGGCGCGACTCGACCCGCATTTTCCGGTGCTGTACCGCAACGCCAAGGGCCGCGTCGCGCATGAGTGCATCGTCGATCCCCGGCCGCTGAAGACGGCATCCGGCGTCACCGTCGACGACATCGCCAAGCGGCTGATCGACTACGGCTTTCATGCGCCGACCATGAGCTTTCCGGTGCCGGGCACGCTGATGATCGAGCCGACCGAATCCGAATCCAAGGCCGAGCTGGATCGTTTTTGCGACGCCATGATCGCGATCCGCCGCGAGATCGCCGAGGTCGAGTCCGGCCGCTGGAAAATCGAAGCCTCGCCGCTGCGCCACGCGCCGCACACGGTGCACGACATCGCCGACGATGCATGGGCGCGGGCTTACAGCCGCGCGGAAGGCTGCTTCCCGGTGGGCACGTCGCGGACCGACAAATACTGGTCGCCGGTGGGCCGGGTCGACAACGTCTACGGCGACCGCAATTTGGTGTGCTCGTGTCCGCCGGTTGCGGATTATGCGGAGGCGGCGGAGTGACGGCCGAAAGGCCGTCACTCCCCGACGCGCCAATCGGCGTGTCTGAGGGCGCGCCTTAGCGCGAACCCGGAATCTTGAGCCGCTCACTCCACGTCGTCCCCGCGAACGCGGGGACCCATAACCACCGACGCTGATCGATCCGCGCATTGCTTCCGCGCGTGGCTGACACCTTCCACACCACGACGACGGAGGCTATGGGTCCCCGCGTTCGCGGGGACGACAACGGGATCAATCCTCCGTCGGCTCCTCGCCGTCGGCGTCGCGCTCCGGACTGCCTGCGAGAATCTGCTCGGCGATCAGGCCGGAGTTCTGGCGGATCGCCGCCTCGATCTTCGCGGTCATGTCCGGATTGGCCTTCAGGAACGCTTTTGAATTCTCGCGGCCCTGGCCGAGGCGCTGGCTGTCATAGGAGAACCAGGCGCCGGATTTCTCGACAATGCCGGCCTTGACGCCGAGGTCGAGGATCTCGCCCATCTTGGAGACGCCCTCGCCATACATGATGTCGAACTCGACCTGCTTGAACGGCGGCGCCAGCTTGTTCTTCACCACTTTCACGCGGGTCTGGTTGCCGACCACCTCGTCGCGCTCCTTGATCGCGCCGATGCGGCGGATGTCCAGTCGCACCGAGGCGTAGAATTTCAGCGCGTTGCCGCCGGTGGTGGTTTCCGGCGAGCCGTACATCACGCCGATCTTCATCCGGATCTGGTTGATGAAGATCACCATGGTGTTGGACTTGTTGATCGACGCGGTCAGCTTGCGCAGCGCCTGGCTCATCAAACGAGCCTGAAGGCCGGGCAGTGCGTCGCCCATCTCGCCTTCGAGTTCGGCGCGCGGCACCAGCGCCGCCACCGAATCGATCACCAGCACGTCGACCGCGCCGGAGCGCACCAGGGTGTCGCAGATTTCCAGCGCCTGCTCGCCGGTGTCGGGCTGCGAGATCAGGAGCTCGTCGATATTGACCCCGAGCTTGCGGGCATAGACCGGGTCGAGCGCGTGTTCGGCGTCGATGAAGGCGCAGATGCCGCCCTTTTTCTGGCCCTCGGCCACCGTGTGCAGCGCCAGCGTGGTCTTGCCGGAGGATTCGGGGCCGTAAATCTCCACCACCCGGCCGCGCGGCAGCCCGCCGACCCCGAGCGCGATGTCCAGCCCGAGCGAGCCCGACGAGATGGTCTCGACATCCATGGAGCGGTCGTTCTTGCCCAGTTTCATCACCGAGCCCTTGCCGAACTGCCGCTCGATCTGGGACAGCGCGGCGGTCAGGGCCTTGGTCTTGTCCATGGAGGAACCTTCGACGATACGCAGGGCGGAAACGGACATGGGTCGTGCTCCTTATGGCGGGGATTCGCTAGAGGGACAAACGGCGGGTTGGCGAGTCGGGGCCTGATGGAACAATGTACCCTATTTGTTCTCAGTTCGCAATATGTTCTCAAAAATATTTGGCGATATTATACTTGACGTACCCAAACCGCCATGTTAGGACTGCGGCACAAGGGGAATCGTCATGAAATCCGTTCTTTCCGACAAGCACTTCCACAACGAAGCCGCAGCCTATGCCTTTGTAGAGGCTAGGGTTTGGCCGAACGGTCCGGTTTGCCCGCATTGCGGCGGCGTTGAGCGGATCGGCAAGATGGGCGGCAAATCGACCCGGATCGGCGCTTACAAGTGCTACCAGTGCCGCAAGCCCTTTACCGTCAAGGTTGGTACCGTATTCGAGGCCAGCCACGTCCCCATGCGCCACTGGCTGCAGGCGATATTCCTCATGTCTTCAAGCAAAAAGGGCATCAGCAGCAACCAGCTTCACCGCACCCTTGGCTGCACCCTCAAGACCGCGTGGTTCATTTCCCATCGCATCCGTGAGGCCATGCGCGTCACCGGCGTCGAGCCGATGGGCGGCAGCGGTGGCGTCATTGAGGCAGACGAAACCTACATCGGAAAGCTGGACGCGCTTCCCAAGGGCCACAAGTCGCGTCGGGGCGGCATCGATAAGAACATGGTGCTGACCCTCGTCGAGCGCGGCGGCTCTGCTCGTAGCTTCCATATCGACGGCAAGGCGATCAGCGACGTGATGCCGATCGTGCGAGAGAACGTGAAGCGTGAAAGCCGCGTCAACACCGATGAAGCCAAGTACTACAACGACGTGCACAAAGAGTTCGGCCACGACACCGTGAACCACAGCATTGACGAATATGTTCGCTACACCACCGTCGTCAGCTTCCCGGAGGCGAAGCCCTACATCGTCACCACCAACACCGTTGAGGGCTATTTCTCAATCTTCAAACGCGGTATGAAGGGCGTCTATCAACATTGCTCTGAGAGGCATCTGCACCGCTATTTGAGTGAGTTCGATTTTCGTTACTCCAATCGCATCGCCCTTGGCGTGAGCGACGTTGCTAGAGCAGAACTCGCATTGAAGGGCATCGTTGGCAAACGTCTAACTTATCGAACGCCTAATCACTGAGAGGCCCTATGGCAAAAGCCGCCGCGCCAAAAAAGAAAAAGGCGAAACCTAAGCTGACAGACAAAGAGCAATCCGAGCGGTTCATATCGAACGCTCGGGAGCTTGATGTTGACGAAACTGGCGAAAGGTTTGAGCGAACGGTAGCGAAAATCATCACGCCATTAACAAAGCCGGGAAGTCGATCAGAAACCTGACGATGTCATCAAAGCAAGCATGGTGGACTGGAACTCGAAATTCGGGCGCCTGATTCCAACTGCCTGCAAACCCTGTGTCGGGTTGTTTATTGTTATTCGCTGCGAGAATCGTTTGCATCTTCATTTTGGCTTGCTTGCCTATCATCCAATCCCTGGCTGGCGTGTGTCCAACGAACTCATTAAGGTGATCTTCGATAGGCCATTGAGAGTATGCCGCCGTTAGACAGATGGACTCTAAGTTCCCGGCGTCGCCCATAGGCAACATCAATACAACTACAGCCGGAGAGTCTTTCGCGCGAGCAACAGTTCGCTCCGCATCAGGTACAGGAAAGGTTTTCGCGAATCTGATTTGCTCTTGGACCTCGATGAAAGATGCGACGGGATCGCTGTCATTGTCTGAAACGATTAGCACCGCCTTAACGTTATCTATAAACGCTTGATCGACCGATATTGAGGAAAGATATCTGCCGAATTGCGGTCTGCCTCCAGCATATTCGCCATTTATGATCGGAACTCGAACCGTGAAGTCGTCCCCAATTCCCCGCGCTTCGAATAGGCGCTGATAGAATCTTAGATCCCCCACCCCTTCGCATAGAAGTGCGTATGGTCGATGATCGAACGGTTCGACTTTCAAGCGAATTATCTAACTTCAACGCTGTCTAAGACAGCGTGCGCGAATCTTTCACCATCAAAGCGTCGGATGGTAGTCCCGTCGCCCGAATGGACAGCCCTTAGCATGCAAAATTCTTCCGGGCTTTCCTCGGCAACGCGAGCTAAGGCGTCCAAGCACTCTGAACTATGGGTTGAGACAAATAGTTGGCAATCATAGCGCCTTGCGAATGCAAGCAGCGACTGCCAAATCGTGGGCATATGCTTGTAATAAAAACCATTTTCTATTTCATCAATCAGGACTATCCCCCCCGACTGAGCAGTAATTGTGAGCAAGATAGATACCAGTTTATTCATTCCCCCAGATGCGAGATTCAAAGGGAGTTTCCTCGGCAGTCCATCAACCTTAGCGTAAATCATCGGCATGCCGACGCTCATTTCAAGAGAGAGATGGCTGATGGTCGGAAAAATCTGGCTAAAGCTATCTATGAAATCCTGTTCGTCGAATGATTGACTCAGAGCAGAAAAACGGTTGGCCATCTCCGTTGAAGGTGCAGTTTGGTTTGCCGCAAGAAATGATGCCCTCATTGGCTCTGCGGGCGCATCTGAAAAAATCAGTTTTCCGTCTTCGAGGGTCGGATCAATAGAAAAATCGCCGTAGCTCTTAATCGACCAACGGAAGGAAATTGGTTTGGCCGGACCTGCGGGCACCACCCTTGGGCGATCATGCGGACGTTTTCTATCTGGAGCAATAACTCGAACTTGGCCCTTCTTATGGAGAGTTACCGTAACCGACCTGTTCTCATCTCCTCGACCCTCCAGTTTTACGAGTGCCGGCTTTGACGTTTGAAACTTATAAAATAAGTCCGACCAAAGCGCGTCGTGTATGTCTTCAGGCGTTCCCTGTACCTGGCCCTGAGCAGAATCCCCTCTCCACCGCCGGGTACGCAGAATCAACTCTGGGGTCACGCCAGCTGCCAAGAATATGGCCTCCAAAAGCGCTGTCTTGCCGCTACCGTTGTCGCCAACGATCACGTTAATTCGGCGACAATCATCAACCTTCACGTCTTTGAAGCTTCGGAAATTCCGGACAGTGACCGAATCGACCATTTTGTACCCGGTCGCGTCAGACCGGCCCCCTCTGCGGGGGATCATAGCGCAAGCCCGTTAACGGAGGATAGCCCGGTTCCGGGTCCCCTCGCATCAGTTGCGTAATTTAGTTGCGCGATCGGTGGTAGTGTATTTGGGTACGGCAAGTATAATGTTCCCAAATATTTGGGTGCTGGCCCCTTTCGCCCCCCCCCAGTGGCCTGATTTGAAAACGGCGGTGTCCTAATTTGAAAGTGCCTATTTAATAACCACCATTCCCATGGTTATATGCGCCGCTCACAAAACCTGGGAGGCATTCGCATGAAATGGATATTAGGAGCGTTCGCGGCGGTCGCATTGGCCGCCTTTAGCCTATCGGTTCCTTCGTCGATTATTACGACCCAAGCCTATGCCTCCAAAATGGACGGCAAGCCATATGGGGCACATGCACGGCACCGACGCGCAGCCTGCTTCAATCACGGCTGCAGAAAACCCTGAACTCCGTAGCGCTTATTTTGAGATATCGAGGCCGCCTCAGTTGGCGGCCTTTTATTTCGTGTGTGATCCACACACGGCCTGAGGGGATGTTTGACGATCAAACAAGGGGAAGGCTGCGTTAATTGACGACTTCTGTTATCCGCCCCTTGTCATCACATTCTTGCACCGGACGGTGCAGGCCTGTTTCGACCCCTCATGGCCGGCTTTGACGTTGACAGTGGCCTAATTTGAATTTGAGCCTAGCCTTCACAGCTTCACAACAAGCAGGAGGCAACGCCCATGAAGTCTCTCTCACCAGGGAGTTTCATCGCAGCTTCGGCAATCTGCATGGCTTTCGCAGCTTTGAATGGGGCCGCCGTGGCGGAATCGCTGGAAGTTCAATGCCGCGCCGCCGCCCGTGCCGAACTGAAGGGACCTGATTGCCGGATGGTGATGCCCCCTGACCAGACCAGCCACTGCAATATTCCCAGTCAGGCCGAGGTCCACATCTACGACAATAAAACGCTTGCGTGCGTCAGGCGGGGCGGTCCGGGACGACAGGCAAAAGCCGCATCGTGATGGAGGTCCGGAGGCCGCGCGCGCCTCAATCGACGCGGCGGTGCTTTCGTCCCGGCTTTGCTTTCCCACCCGCATAATACGGGTTGACAACGCACGCTGCGGAGCGGCCCGACGCCGACATCTGGCACTGTGCCATCGAGGTATAGGCGCACTCGAAGTAGAAATCCACGAAGCCCTGGTAGACCTGCAGGCAGACCGGATATTTCGGATCATAGGTCTGGGCCGGAGCCGGCGTTGCCGTCAAAACCGCCGCGGCCGCCAAAATGCTCAAAGCCGGAATGCGCATCGGAGCCTCCTGCGGGAATCCTTCACGGCGCCACGAAATGAAGGACAACAGCGGCTGCGATGCAGGTCGCAATGGCCATGATTGCGCCCCTCAGCCTGTCCGGATAGACGCCGCAGGTAAGCATCAACAGGCCGGCCCCCAGAGCGATTTTGGTGAAGATCAACGCCATCGTTTTCGCCGTCCATCCTGCGCTGACCATAACACGGACCGGCGCCCGACGCCGGCCCTCCGCGAAAAGTGATGCCCGCGGTTGGCGGCCGCTGCTCAGGCATCGTCACCTAGTAGACGCCGCGGTGCCGCCGGGATTGCGGTCCGGCCAGCCTTTGCGCGCCCGCAAAATATGGATTGGCAATGCATTGGGCGGCGCGGCCCGATGCCGTCGCGCTGCACTGCGCCAGCGAAGTATAGCCGCATTCGATGTTGCCCCCGCCGATGCCGTAGGTCTGCAGGCAGACCGGATAGTCGGGATCATACCGCTGGGCCCGCGCCGGCACCGCCGTCAGAACCGCCGCGATCGTCAAAATCGCCGAAACCGGAATGTGCATCGGAGCCTCCTTCGCCGCGCCGCTTCTCGCCCCAGGGCTGTCAGGTATGGTCGCCGTGCAGGTTCAGCAACAGCAGCAGCAGGGCGTACGCCCTTCGAGGCGGGGGCTTCAAGTCTCGTTCGGCGCGATGGACGTGAAGCCCGCCGCGCTGATACTAAAACCATCGGCGGCAGCCTTGCGCCAGTCGGCATGGATGATTTCGTGCCCCACCCAGGCGGCTTCGCCGGGAACGGGCGGATTGTTGATCCAGTGGGCGGATTGCCATCGCATGAAATGCAGGTAGAGAAATTCGCGTTCGCCGTCCCGCGCGTTGGTCAGCTTTCCATGCCGCCAGAACCAGCTCTGCGGATAATTCATGGTCCCGTCGTGCCAGCCGCGCACGCTCAATACCGTGCTGTAACGCTCGACGAACAGGGTACGCAGCGCCGGCGAACGCAAAACCAGCCGGGAGAAATGGGTTTCGTCAACCGACATCTGGTCCGGCTGTTCGAGCAGCTCGCGAAAACCGGGAATGGATTCGAACATGCGCCGGATATCCGGCGTATTGCGCAATACCGCGAAGTGACCGCTCAGCCGGTCCGGATGCGTGGAAACGACATCCAGTTCGGCGAACTGCCGCTCGCCGTAGAAACCGGAGATATCGCCGAAGATGACGTCGATATCGCTATAGCCGAAAAACGGATATCCGGCTATTTCGCGCTCGTAAAGCGCGCCATAGGCGGGCCTGAGGTCGCAAATCTTGTACGGATGCGCGGGATCGAACGCGATGCCAAGGCGCTCCCGTACCAGGGCCTTGTAATCGTCGAAGCTGATGTGAACATATTCGATATTGTCAGCGCGGTTTTCAGGCTCTCCGCAATCGGTGTAGATAAGCCAGCGGACGTCCGGATTCCATTTGCAGCTTTCGACGAAGAAATTCATCCATGGCGGCCAGCGCCCGAAATAAAAACTGATCAAGACGAGCCAGGGTTTCATTTTTGACGCGCTGCTTCCAGGCTGCCTCGATGAGCACCATCCAGCATGAGCTTAAACTAATTCCATGTTTTGGAAACGCGCATTGATTGCCGGCTGTGGCGCTCCCGGGCGGAAACCTGGTCATGGAGACCGTAGCAACGATTAAAGTGCATCAATCGCAGCCGTCATCCTGAGGAGCCGCGCTCTTGCGCGGCGTCTCGAAGGATGGCCGCGGGTGCTTGTGGCCGATCGTTCGAGGCTCGCCGCGATGCGGCGAGCACCTCAGGATGACGGCGGGACTTTCGAACGGCAAAAAATGTTTCGCCGCTTGAGAGGATTAGCGGGTAGCGATGACGCTTGGGCGGAGCCAGTCCTGGTAACCTGATTTTGAATTTCAGATTGGCCGGCTTTGAAAGTGCCTGTTTATTAAGCCCGATTCCCGTGGTTGTATGGTCGGACAATAAAACCCAGGGAGAGGAACAATGAGGACAATTGCAATCGTCCTGTCGCTCGCGATCTCCGCCATCGCGCTCGCGCCGGCCACGCCGTCGTTTGCCAGCAAGATGAACGGCAAGTGCTGCCAGAGCTCCGATGGAGGGCGTTCCTACAGAGCCAGGGTGGCGCTGGCCAGGCGCGCCATCCCGCACACCTGCAGCGCCTATGCAGCCTCCTGCACGCGCGTTTCCCTCAGGCGCGGGCGGGAGGATGCAGTCCGGATGTGCCAGGCCGCCAAGGCGCAATGCCTGCAGACCGGCGTTCATGTCGGCCCCTACAGCGGCATGCAATTCGCCGGAATGGAAAAGCGATAGCGATCCGGGCGAGGCCGCCCGGTTGGCGGCCTCTTTCATTTCAGCAAGCGCGCCGCGCTTTGCGTTCGTCCCGCGAGTCGACAATCACGTCCTCTTCCCGGTCCTCAAAAAGAGTCTCGAGCAGTCGCGCAAGCTCGTGCTGGCCCTGGCCGCGTGCAGTCAGGAAGGCGGCTACGTCGATCTCGTCGATGTTGGTACCGTAACCGGACCCGCGCGTGTCGCCGCGCCTGGCTTCGTGCTCGACAAACAAACGGTTGGTGTCGGTGTCGAATGCGAGGCGCCAGCGGTCCTCGTCGGCGCCTTCGCTGCGCTGGTATAGCGGCCTTCTCAACAGGGGCATGGCGGTCTCCGTGCGTTGCGCGAAGTCTATCACAGCTACCGCACGGACAGAATGACGATCGCCAGCACGACAAGCCATCCCGTAATGACCAGCGCGGTCACGGCGCCGGCGGTTATTCTGGCATTTTCGCCACGCATGGAACGGCGCAGCTGGCGGACGCTTTCATTCAAGGCAGCCGCATTCGTGGTTGCGCGCCTTCGGTTCAGGGGCTTGGTGGCGCTGGCCATCTCGGGACTCCTTTGCATTCGAATCTTTTCCAGCTCGTCGGCAACGGCGGTCGATTTCGATTCTCCTTGTCCCACACATACAAATGGGAATCGCGAGGGAGAGCGCCGCCAATATCAACCGGTCCAACCTGTGGCCGGCAACAGGTCCACGAACCACAAGCCGTGGGATGCTGCTTTACCCGGCGTGCGATCGGGCGGAGGCGCGTATTCCGAAGCTCTCCATTCGGCCATCCGCCGGTCGTCTTGTTCCGAAATCACCGCCGTCACTCCCGCGTTGCGCGGATCAATTCAGATCTGGTGGCCGGTTTTGAAAATGCGAGTGGCTTCATTGAGCCGGACCCGGGAGGCATCTTGACGCATGCGTGCCGGCGTGTTCATGACCCGGGAGTCAAGGCGGATTGCTGCACATGCTAAGAAGCGCGATCCTACTCTTTCTGCTCACCTTTGCCGCTATCAGCAGCGCCAATGCCCAGATCGTCGTACTCGGCGCGAGCAGCACCGCCGGATATGGCGTAGGCTCAGCGGCGGCCTTTCCGGCGCAACTGGAAGCGATCCTGCGTGCCAATGCGCGGCCGATGTCGGTGGTTGCCGCCGGCGTCAGCGGCGACACCACCGGCGGCATGCTTGCGAGACTGTCAAGCGCGGCGCCGCCGGGCCCGGATCGTCATCCTTCAGATCGCCGGCAACGATTCCCTGAAAAGAATGAGCGCTTCCGCTGCTGCCGCAAACCGGGCTGAAATCCGCAGGCAATTGCACGCCCGCGGCATTCGCACCATCGAAGCCGACGGCTATGTGATGGCGGCGCTGCGCAGCGGCTTGCGGCAGGCCGATGGAATTCACATGACCGCGGAAGGTCATAGGCGCGTGGCGCAACAACTGGCCGCGTCGATCCGCTGATATAGCCAAAGGCGCCGGCGGCTAGCGCCGTTCACCATTCCGGCGCACGACGTCCGAATCCAACGACGTTTCCGGCGCCGGCCCGGGCCGGTCGCGGCCGGGAATCTCGGTCTTTTGCGCCGGCCATGGCTCGGGCCGGGGCATGCCTTTCTGCCCGCCATGCTTGCCGCCCTGATCCTGCTGGCCTTCCAGATCGTTTTCCTTCGGCATCGAAAGTCTCCCTTTGCCCAGCGGCAACAGAAGACAAAAGCAATTCGTTCCCGCGACAGGACAACAAAAGAAAACGGCCCCAGCGCGGGGACGAGCTGAGGCCGGTCAGTTAAGGGGAGTAGTCAAGTCCGGATTAAAGCCGAAGAGCCCGAATGGTTCCCGGCCCCGCCTTGAACCTTCTGCCGCGCCGGACACACACATGCTCACTGGGGATTTGAGGGCCCAGTAACTATTCGCAGCGTCGCCGGACGATCATATTCCGCCCGGCGGCGCTGTGCGTTTCAAGAAAGCATGTCCCGTCATGGTGAGGAGCGCAGCGAAGCTGCGCGTCTCGAACCATTCGTGGCACATCCTTCGACACGCCGCGCAAAAGCGCGGCTCCTCAGGATGACGAAAAGACGTGGTGTCCCGGTAAAACGCGCTAGTTCGCGGTACTGCCGGTCTTGGTCTTCGGCTTCGCCGCGGTCGTCTTGGCCGGCTCGGTGCTGCGGACAGCGCCCCATGGATCGTTGGAGGTCTTGGCATCGGGTATTTTCCGAAGAGAATCCCGGTAGGCCTTTTCCTTGATCGCGTCCGCTTCCTTCTCCTCCGGCGTCTTGCTGGCGAGCTCCGGCAGCAGGTTCATGCTGGGCACCTGGGCGTGGGCCGGCGCCGACAGTAACGCCGCCATCGGCAAGGCAATCATCGCCGCTGCGCGAAAAATCTTCATGCGGATGCTCCCTGAATTCTGCCGCCCTATACCATTGCGCCGGCCGCGACACCAAGCGCCGCCTAGAGGCGATCCGACTTGCAGGCTTTGGGCGATTGCAGCCAATCGTCCCAGATCGGACCGCATTTGGTGCAGCCATTGAGCAGCAGCGCAAACGCGATCACGCCCAACACAATTGCCAAACGCCTGTACATGCCCGGTCCCACGCGATACCGGCACATCTTAAGCGGTCAATCGCGGCGTTTTCAAGCCATCCCGGCGCTGTCGCATGCCCGCCACAGGGATGCCAATTGATCGCCAATGCGCATTACAATGGCCGGCGATTCACGGCGAGCGGAGGGAACCAGGTGTCGGAACCAAAGGCGGGGGAGTTCGATCTCGAAGAGGCCAACCGCGTTCTCGGCGATGTATTTGCGCCGTGGGTGCAGGACCTCGGGCTCTCGATCGCGGCGCTGGAAATCTCGCCGCCACCAAACGCGCCCGCCGACTGGCAGCCGGGCGCGACCTTGAGGATGGCGTTTTCCGAACGGCTGTGCCGCGCCGGCGGCATCGTCTGCGGCCAGGCCCTGATGGCGCTGGCCGATACCGCGATGGTGATCGCGATCCTCGCGGCCAACCGCGGCTTCCGCCCGATGACCACGGTCGACCAGACCACGCATTTCCTGAAAGCCGTGACCTCCTCGGACGTTCTGGCGGAGGCCCGCGTAGTGCGGCTCGGCCGCACCATGAGCTTTGGCCGGGTCACGCTGTTCAGCGCCGCCGACAACAAGCCGGTGGCGATGGTCGCCAGCGCTTTTGCGATGCTGTGAGCTAACTTGCAGCCGGACCGATCGGCGCTTTCCGCCTCGCGCGCCGGCGCCAGAACCCCACCACGACGAACAGCAGCAAACCGAACGCAGTCGCGACCGCGAGTGCCCCGCTCCAGAAACGTCCGCCGGGCCGGTCGATGGTGCGCGACCGGAGCGACGGCGCCTCACCCGCGCGCGCCAGCCGGAACGCGACCACGCTGTCGCCGATCGTCGCTCCGGATTCGGAATGACCGCCGGCAACGATAACGACATACTGTTCGCCATTCCACGCATAGGTCATCGGATTTGCGACGCCCGGCACCGGCAGCCTGCCCTGCCAGAGCTCAGCGCCGGATTTAGCGTCGAACGCGCGCAAGTAAGCGTCGAGCGCGCCTGTGAAGATCACGCCGCCGGCCGTGATCAGCACGCCGTTGACCAGCGGCGTACCCCAGTTGAACGCGATGCCGAGCGGCGCGCGGTCCTCGGTGGTGCCGACCGACGATCGCCAGAGAATTTTTCCGGCCTTGAGATCGACCGCGACCAGTTCGCCCCACGGCGGCTTGTTGCACAGTATGCCCAGAGGCGACATTGCGACGATGCGCGTCATGGCAAACGGTGCGCCGCGCTGCGGGCCGAAATCGGTACCGGGCGGCACCTTGAACTTCACAGCGTCCGCTTGCGGAATCAGTTTGACGATGTTCACCGCGCGTGAGGTGTTGGCATAGAGAATCTGGTTTACGGGATCGAACCCCGCTCCGCCCCAGTTCACGCCGCCACCGGTCATCGGAAAGATGACCGAACCTTGCGTCGACGGCGGCGTGTAAAGCCCTTCATTGCGCGCGCCCGCAAGCAGCTTCTCGCACGCGGAACCGCCCAAAAATGGCAAGGGCCTGAACACATCGTCTGCCGAAATCGTTTGCGGCAACAGCACCGGCACGTGGGTGGGAAACGGCTGCGTCGGCGAAAGCTGCTCGCCCTCGGCGCCGCCTTGCGGAACGCTGCGTTCCTCCACCGGCCACACCGGTTTGCCGGTGTCGCGATCCAGCACGAACACGAATCCCTGCTTGGTCGGCTGGATCACCACATCGCGCATGCCATCGCCGGTGTCGATCCGCGCCAGCGTCGGCTGCGCCGGCACGTCGTAGTCCCAGAGGTCGTGATGCACGGCCTGGAACGACCACACCAGTTCACCGGTCTCGACACGAAGTGCCACGACCGAATTGGCGTGCTCGTTATTCCCCGCCCGCTTGCCGCCCCAGAAGTCCGGGCTCGCCGAGCCCGTCGGCAGGAACACCAGCCCGCGTTGTTCGTCGACCGACATCGGCGCCCACACATTGGCGTGGCCGGCGACGATGCCGTCATGAACCAGCGGATCCCAGCTCCAGCGCACCCGGCCGGTCCGCGCGTCGAACGCGCGCACCGTGCCGCGCGGCGCATCGACCTCACGATTGTCGCCAATCGCCGATCCGACCACGATCACGCCACGGCCGACCACCGGCGGCGACGTGATCTGAAATTCGCCGGGCACGCCCCGCGGTTCGCCGATGTCGATCCTGACCTCGCCGCCGGTGCCGAAATCGGCGCATGGCGCGCCGGTTTTTGCATCGAGCGCGATCACGCGTGCGTCGTTGGTGTTCATGAGGATTCGCGAGCGGCACGCGACGCCCTCGGCAGCCTGTTGGTCGATCCAGTAGGTAACGCCGCGGCAGTTGTAGCGATTGGCGGCGCGGATGCTGGTGTTGATCTTGGGATCGTACCGCCACTTCTGTGCGCCGGTGCCGGGGTCGAGCGCGATCACCTCATTAAACGGCGAACAGAAGATCACGCTGTTCTCGACAAACAGCGGCGTCGCCTGGGATTTGGTGCGCGCCATCACTTCCGGCGCGCGAATGTCGAGATCGCCGGTGCGGAAGCGCCATGCCGTTACGAGATTATCGACATTGGCCGGCGTAATCGCAGTGAGCGGCGAGAACCGCGTACCGCCGCGGTCGCCGCCCCAATGTTCCCACGCCAGCGCCGGCGCTGTGACCAACAGCGCGAGCATGGGCAGGTAAAACCGCAATCCGCGTTGCAGATGATGGTGCGACACGACACCGTTCTAGCATCAACGCGGAGCGTTAGCACGCCGCGCGTGGCGCTAGTGGCCGCGACCGCCGCTGTTCATTCCGCCGCCGCCTCGGCTGTAGCCTCCGCCGCCATAGCCGCCTCCGCCAAACCCTCCGCCGATGAAGCCGCCAATGATCGGCGCGGCGGGCTCGTAATCCGGCGGCGGCGCGCGGCGGACCACCACGACATCGTCGTCCGGCGGCGGCTCACGCATCCGGCGCGGCGGTTTTGAAACGACGCGCCTGGGCGGATCGGGATCGACGCGCTTCCTGGCGGGCGGCAGATCGACCTTCTTCAACAGCGGTGGCGCCGTCGGCGCACTGCAGGGACAGGTCGGCGCCGCCAGGGCTACATTGGTCGGCGGAATCGCGAGCGCCGCATTGGCGTCGATCGCGCGGTTGCGCATGCGCTCCTCGAGCCTGCGCGCCGTGGCGGTGAGATCGCTGTCCGGATACTGCGCCAGAAATGCGCGATAGCCAGCCGCGGTGTTGAGGATCACGGCGTTATTCCATGCCACCATGCGGCGGTGGCGATCGAGCCACAGCCGCGCCTGCGGGCCGAACGGCGGCTGCGCGTACAAAGCGAGAAACGCTTCATAGGCATCGGCCGAGCCGTCGGCTACGATCATTTCATTGGCCACTTCCGGCGGCTTGCCCTGCAAGTCGCGCTTCCAGTCATCGACCGTGCGTTTCGCTGCGGGCTGTTTCGTCCCGCCAGCGCCCGATCCGAAGAACCTGAATTCGTCCGTCAACGATGAGCTTTCCCACGGGGTCTGCCGTCCCTCGGTCGCCTTGTTGACCGACACCCGCACCCGTTTGAACGCTTCTTCGATCGACAGGCCAGGCTCCCGCGCCGCGGTCAGCAGCGCCGTGGTGTAAGGACTGTCGGCGCCGCTGCCGTCTTCCGCCTCCGCGCCCGGCGACGTCGAATAGGACAGGAAGGTACCGGGCGCGCCGACCTTTGCGTCGACGATCGCGAGCCCGTGGCCGGCGGTCTTGTTGAGTTCGGGAAACGGGTTGTTGCGGCATGCATCGAGCAGGATGATGCGCATCTTGCTCGGCACCGAGGTCAGCGTGTTGAGCAGGTCATTGAGCCGCACCGCCTGCAGCGGAATGTCGGTTTCGCGCTTGGGATCGACATCGACCGGAATGAGATAATTCTCGCCATCGACCTGGATGCCATGGCCGGCATAGAACACCAGCGCGGTGGTATCCGGGCCTTTCGCCGAGATCCTGGCGGCGAACTCGCCGAGCGTCCCGCGCAAATCGTTCTGCGACAGGTCGGACGCCGTCGTGACATCGAATCCGGCATCGCCAAGCAGCTGCGCCACGGCCCTGGCATCGTTGGCCGGATTGGGCAGCGGAACGACGGCCCGGTAAGCCGATTGACCGATCACCAGTGCGACACGGTTTTCGGCCAGCGCCGCGTGCGAGCCCAGCATAATTCCAGCGGCGACAAGCGCATGGCGAAGGACAGGGCGAAGCATGGGTCACCTCCGGCAATACCATCGGTCGCCCATGCCGCTGCGAAGGTTCAAGCCCGCGTCAACAGGTCTCTATTTGGATTTCTTGCCGGCATCGGCGGGCTTGGTCACGGCCCATGGATCGTACTTTTCCTTTGGCTCGGGAATTCTCTCGAGCGCGGCCTTGTAAGCCTTATCGTCGGCCACCGGGCGCTTCGCTTCGCCCTTCTTCTCGTCGTGTTGATGCCGCTTCTCGTTCAACTGGGCGTTGGCAGGCATCGCCAGCAATGCCAGCGCGACCGCCGCAATCGTGAAGGCCTTCATCGCCGTTCTCCCGCCGGTTTCGTCGCCCGCGCTGATGTCGCAATCGAATGATGGCAAGCCTGCGGCGCGGCGGCACGATAACCTATTCCGCGGCCGATTTCAGCGAATGTTGATCGCTTAAGGCCACGACTTTGCCCGCCAGCATGGGTAATTTTAACCGGCATGGGATAAAACCGGCTTATGTGGCGGATCATGGTTTCAGCACTGGCGCTGGCGGGCGCTGCGGCAACGCTCGCGGGCTGCGGCAGCGCCGATCCCCATGCAAAACTTCCCGACTTCATGCTGGCAAAGGCACCCGAGCCCCGGCAGCCGGATCCGCAACCCGACGTCAAGCGACTGGTCCGCGACAAGCTGGATTCGGTATTCACCGCCGCCTCGCATCCGCGTCATGTCCGGGTCTCGCCGCCGCGCCGCGAGCCCAACGGCGCCGGCTGGACCACCTGCGTCAAAGCCGAGCTTACGTCGGTCACCGGCCGATCCTTGGGCACCCAGACCTATCTCGCCACCATCAGCGGAGGCGTGATCCTCGACCGGCGGCGGGTCGAGGCGGATGATAATTGCGCGTCGGAGACGTACGAGCCGGTTTAGAGGAGTGAACGGATAAAGGCTCCGAGAGCGTCGGCGCCGGAATCTTTATCGATTTCACGTTTTTTTGCGCTGCTGTGACGATGCGTCAGCAAGCTCCCAAAGCCCTGCATCTCGGAGGGCTGTTCCGCAAATGGAACTTGAGGAGACATCATCCATGACTTTCAAGGCACGCAACATTTTCGCGGTTTCGATTTCAATTATCACGCTGACCTGGGCGACAACAGCTTCCGCTGACTCACCAAAGCTCAAGGGCTCATATGGCTTCACCGGCACGGCAGCGTGTCTGGCGGCGCCCGGCCACGCGGGCGATCCAAACGGGGCGCCGCTAAACAATCCGACTCCCGGCGTCGCGCTCGCCAATTCGGCTTCCAGCCTAACCTGCGACCCAACGACGCCGTGCCCGGGTCTTCCAGTCAGTCTTACAGCCGCTCATTTTCCGTTGAAGGAATACGCACGTTCAACGGCAACGGCACGGGCACCGTGAAGGGCACCGCGGTAGGAATTGTCGTCCGTCCGACACCGGGCCCCGGCGGATTTCCGCATTTCCCGCCGGCCGCTTCGACAGCGGATTTCAGGTTCAACTTTACCTATGTCGTCCATGGCGACGGAACCTGGATCGCCACGATGGTCCCGGGCAGCTATACTGATTTCCTGACCGGCCCGCGCACCGGCCAGACCGCCACGGTGGATGCGATTCCTCCGACGACGGGGATGATTTCCGAGAGTGGAAAGACGTTGATTGCGGCGCACGTCACGACGGCGGTTGAAACGCACACTTATTCTAACGGGGACGTCGATCCGGAGATCTGTCATCGCTCCAGAGTTTACATCAAGCTCGACGATGACGATAACGATCACGACCATGACCATCGGGATCACCGGCATTGAGCGTGGGTGACTCGTAATCCGGCTGCCTGTGCAACTTCGCAACCGCCATTGTCCGGCCGATGGCGGTTGCATAAGATCGACACATCATGACGGGTCGGCACACCAATGCGAGGCAGCGTCGTCGCCTGTTGGGGGCAGTGACGGCGCTTGCCTGCTGCCTCGGAACAAGCGTGTCCGCCGACGTTCGCGTTGCCGGTGATCTGAATGCGCTCCGGGTTTCCGCAAGCGGCGATAAGCTTTCCGAAGTCTTGTCGGCGGTTGGCACTGTGCTCCCGGTAAAATATCGGACGTCGATGCCGCTTACCGGAGAGATCAACGGAGCCTATTCGGGCTCGTTCTCGCAGGTGGTTTCCCGCCTGCTCGACGGCTACAACTACGTGATCAAGAAAGATCAGGACCTGACCGAGATCATCGTTTTCGGCAAGCGGGGCGCGGCCATGATCTCACCGAGAGTCCCCGTGACGAAAGGCGTGTTGTCGCGGTGGCAATAATGGACGGCGCCCCGGTCCTTCGCTGCCACCGCTCCTAATCCACCTTAGCCCCCGAAAACTTCACCACCTTGCCCCATTTCTCCGTCTCATCCGCCAGCAGTTTGCCGAAGTCGGCGGCCGAGCCCGGCAGCAGCAGCGCGCCGAGTTCTCCGAACCGCGTCTTCGCCGCGGGATCGGCGAGGACCGCGTTGACCGCCTTGTTCAGCGTGTCGATTACCTCGGGCGGCGTGTTCTTCGGCGCAACGATGCCATACCACGCGCTCGCCTCATAACCGGGGAGGAAATCGGCCACCGTGGGCAGGTCCGGCAACACCTCCGACCGCGTCGTCGAGGTGACCGCGAGGCCGCGCAGCTTGCCTGACTTGACGTGCTCGGCGCAGGTCGGAATGTTGTCGAACATCACCTGCACCTGTCCGGAGATCATGTCGGTGAGCGCCGGCGCGCCGCCGCGATAGGGCACGTGAACCATGTCGATGCCGGTGAGCATCTTGAACAGTTCGCCGGACATATGGATAGTCGAGCCGTTGCCGGAGGATGCCATGTTGAGCTTACCGGGATTGGCTTTTGCATAGGCGATCAGTTCGGGGATCGACTTCACCGGGACCTGCGGATTCACCACCACCACGTTCGGAAACCGGATGATGCCCGCCACCGGCTCGACGTCGCGCAAGAAATTGAAATTCAGCTTGTCGTACAGCGTGGCGTTGACCGCATTGGCCGGCGCTGCAAGCAGAAAGGTGGTGCCGTCCGGCGGCGCGCGCACCACTGCTTCGGTTGCGATATTGGTGCCGCCGCCCGGCCGGTTCTCGATCACGAACGGCTGGCCGAGCCGCTCCGAAAGCCACTGCCCCATCAGCCGCGCGGTCAGGTCGGCCGAGCCGCCGGGAGTATAGCCGATGATCAGACGAATGGGCCGCGCCGGCCAGGCTTGTGCTCTTGCGATATGTGAGAAGGCTGGAAGCGCGGCGGCCCCAGCGGCCAGTTGCAAGAATTGACGACGCGGAAATTTCATGATGCCTCGCGCGTTCTGGGAGTTGTGCCGGCAGCTTGCTTCAACGTTTCTGCCAGCAGTTCAGCCATGTTCTGTATGTCGGGAATGGCGGCGCGGCAAGCAATCGTGCCGGGCAAGGCCTCGACCGCGGCGTGAGGCCGACGGCATGCCGCCCGGAGCCGCGGGCCTCACCGGGCCGCGCTGCAACCCCGCGCAGGCGGGCGGATAGAGCCCGGCCGGCGAGACGGAACGCGCCATCCTCAGGCTTCGTTAAGGTTTGCATAAGAGGATAATCAAGGTTTGACCGAAAGCCACGTCCAGTTGACGGCCATTCGCACGGATGGAGGAACGGATGGATATACGCATATCGTTGGTGCTCGCGGCCGAGTTTGCGGCCATTCCCATAGCCGCGATCGTTATGACTATGGCCGGCCTGGCTTTCAACGAATGGGCGCGCGGGCACGGACCCGCTGCGCCAAAAGACGTTCCACGTCCCAAAGCCGCAGTACCAACGCGCTAGACAGAGCGGCTGTTGCCGCCGTGCTTGGCGGCGCTGGTTTCCAGCTTCGCGCTGCGCCCCGCGATGGCATTTTTTATTTTTGTCAGGATTTTGCTCGCCGCCTTTGAGACCGGAAACTTGCAGGCCCCTTCAAAGCCGATCAGAAGCATGATCGATGCGATGTACAATTGCGCAAGGTCATGATCATGATGAATATGAGGATGATACAGGTGCTGGACATAATGGACAGGGCGGGCATGACCGTTAAGGATTTTGTCGAGCCCTTTGTCGAGGTATTGATTCATCGCAGCGAGTCTTTTCTCTCCGAGAACATTGTGCAGCAAGAACGTGCTGGAATAGTAAGGAAACAGTACGGCCCAGAAACCCCACTCGGCGTTCTGCAACAAATCCTTCGAGGCGGTCGTCTGCTCGTCAATTTTGGTGGCCTGGGCCACCGACGCATCCGTCAATTTGACAATCATCCCCTGCAAATCGGCGATCGTTTTGACATGCGTGCTCATTTTCACCTGGACGTCGCGCAGTTCGTTTGAGATCAGTTGGCGATTGTATTCGCTCATTTTTCCCATCAGTTCGTGATAGTGGTCGCCGATCGAGGCAATCGCCCCGTAGGTGTCGCCGATGCGGCGGTTGGCCAATTCCGAATAAACGCGGAAATCGCCGACGGGCAGGATGCGAAGATCGCCCAGCATTTGGTTGAACTGTTGCCAATAGGCGCCGGATTGGACCACGCGATCGGGAAGGCTCCCCTGAATCCTGTCCTCGCCTTGTCCTCTCGCAGCCTTATCAAGGCGCGCATACACGTCTGACAGGTCGTCTTTCGTAAATTGCGCGATCGCGACAGGCTCGTCGCCGGCTTCCTTCGCCCGCTGCGCCCGGGTCCTGTCCAGATGAGGCTCGATCTGGCGCAACGCGCTGTCGGCCCTGACCAGTTGCGGCAAATCGAAAAGTCCGGCTCGGCGCACCACGCCAAGGTCGTTAAAGCGATCAATCATCCAACCCAGTTGATGCGGATTCGGGTGTGTAGCCAAAAGCAGGAAGGTCGCTATTGGAGCGGGTGGCGGCTCCGGCGGCTCTGGCGGCTCCGGCGGTTTCGCGCCGAGCGCGGACAAATAGAGGCAGTTGCCGTCGAGTTGTGAGGCCGAATATTCCAGATCAAAAGCGTCGCGTCCGGCTCGCAACAGAGGCAAGACCGCATGGGCGCAGCGGAAATCCTCGTGCTCATTTTCGCTTCGCTTGAACGGCCTGCCCGGATCGGCGCGGTTTATCTTGACCCCGTGACCGGGCAGCAGAATGAAGTGTTCGGGGTCTTGCGTGCCTGCGAGGCTGGCGACAAAGCCGCGGCCGGCCGCGAAACGCTCGCCGAGGTCGTCGCCGATGTTTTCGAGGGGCGTTTTTAGAATTTCACCGCAAAACGCGTCCCATGTTTCCGTAAAAATAACATCGTGCGGGATTCTCAGCTGGTCACGATCTTCACCTCGTCCTATGGGATCCTTGTTCTTTATCTTGGTATTTCTTGCGTTCGCGATCTGGTCGAAGCCGCGAATTGCTGAATGGAGTCTTCCTGCAATAGCGTCCGTTTCATCCAGCTCCCACCCCGATAAATCCATGACGGCGGAAGCCGTAAGATATTCGCGGTGCACTTCGAAACTCAGCGTGACAGGAATGGATCGCCATGAAAAACGAACGCGAGCTGTGCGGTAGCGTCGGCTTGGATCCTTGTTGATAGGGACCGGGTTCCGTTTAAAATTCTTGACATCGGGCTTTGACAAACGCGTCTGGAGGTCCTCGAGAAATTTTTCGATGCGATCCAGCCAGTTGGACGGCTCAGCCGCATAAAGGTCGGGAATTCTGTAGGCAAAATGTTGCGTCAACGCCGGGGAGCCTGTTGGGGGCGGAGCGCGGCGAAAGAGCAGACTTGTCAGATCGCGAAATTCTTCGGGCTTCGGCGTTTGCGGCAAATCGTTTTGGTCGGACATGACTAATTTCCGATCGTGAATGTGCAACCTGGACCGATTGCTCGGGCATAATGTGCCGTCACCACTCCAGGCGGCCGAGGCGTGGAAAGAATATCAGACAACCCTTGCGCGAGAAGCCCCCAATTGCACGCCTGACCGTATAAAGGCCCCGGATGCGGCCATACGTCGGCAGTTGCTGCCGCTGCCATCACCCAATGTGGACAGGCAGCACCGCCTGCAACATGTACCTGATGGCGATGTATGTGCTGGCCGGGCTCATTCTTCTGGTTACGCTCCGCGCAGCCAGGACGAGACAAAGCAAATCTGCTATGATCGCTTGAGGTTGATTGAAACGGAGGATCGCCATGGACGCAGTGACGCGAAAAGGCGCACAAACCGCAGACGCGCATTCCCACATCGTTCGCCCTGACAGCATGGAGTGGCAGCAGACCCGCTTCCCCGGCTGCGAAGCCAAGACGCTGCTGTTCGATCGCACTACCGGGCTGATGACCGCGCTGATGCGGTTTGCGCCGGGTGCCGTGCTGCCCGACCACGAGCATGTCCACATCGAGCAGACCTATGTGCTCGAAGGCAGCCTGGTCGACAAGGAAGGTCCCGCTGAAGGCATCGAGTGCAAGGCCGGCGAATTCATCTGGCGCGAGCAAGGCAGCCGCCACGTCGCGTGGTGTCCGCAGGGCGGGCTGATGCTCGCGATCTTCCAGGTCCCCAACAAGTTCTTCGAAGCCGACGGCCGCGTCGTCGATGCCGCCGGGGAGGACTGGGACGCGGCCTGGGGTCACACTGGCAGGAGTTGAGACCACCTCGTTTTCTGGACGCATGCCGATGCGAGCGGGCTAATCCCGCGCGCCGTCATGGTGAACGCCCTGTTAAGAATACCGTTCAAATTACCCGACGAAACCAACGTTATCTCCAGCATTTTCCCATAGCGTTTGGCCGTGAATGCAATGGATGGAGCGGCGCCGCACGCGGCGGCAGGGCTCCGCCGGCCATCGCGCATGGGGAAACGGGGACGTGGTCGAGATCGCAAATCCAGCAGCCGTCCGGCGTACGCCGATACGCGCTGCGATGTTTGGGCGTTCGCAGGCAGCATTGTCTGAAAACGGCGCGCTGACGCCGCTCTCCGCGATCGCCGCGGATCGATGGCGCATGCTCGCCGACCGCGCCGTCGAGCCCAATGGATATTATCTGCCCGACTGGGCGTTGGCCATCGACGCGTTTGCGCGTGGCCGTACCGGCGTGTCCGCGCTCGACGCATGGAACGGGACGGAGTCCGGCGCGGCGCGCCTGATCGGCCTTGTGCCCGTCGTCTCACTGTGGCGCGCTTATAAAATTCCCCTCCCCGCGCTGGTCGGCGCCGATCCCTATGGCAGCCTTTGTACGCCGCTGCTCGATCGCGAGATGGCCGGCGAAGCCGCCATAACGTTGATGCGGCGGGCGCGCAACGCCGGGGCGCATGCGCTGATCCTGCGCAATATGTCGCTTGACGGCGCGGTCATGAAAACCTTCGCCGACGTGCTGGCACCGCGCTGTTTGCAACCACGCCTGCTGCAATTCCACGCCCGCGCCTGCCTCGACGCGACCCGCGACGCCGATGAGTTGTTGCACGATGCGCTGGGGTCCAAGAAGCTGAAGGAGTTGCGCCGCCAGCGTCACCGCCTGGCCGAGCGCGGCGAGGTCAGTTTCGACGTGGCGCGGACGCCGCACGATGTCGCGCGCGCGCTTGAGGTATTCCTGGAGCTGGAAGCCAGCGGCTGGAAGGCCCAGCGCGGCACCGCGCTGACGCAGGACGTTGGCGATGCCGCCTTTATCCGCCGCGCCGCGGCCGGACTGGCAGACAACGGCCAATGCGAGATTGTGGTGCTGCGCGCCGGGACCACCCCGGTCGCGGCAGCGATCGTGCTCCGGCATCAGGACCGCGCATTCTATTTCAAGCTCGGTGTCGACGAACGCTTTGCAAGATTGTCGCCCGGCGTGCAGCTCACCGTCGATCTCACCCGGCATCTCTGCGCGGATCCTGCGATTGCAACGGCCGATTCCACCGCGGCCCCGGATCATCCGATGATCAACCCGATCTGGCGCGGGCGGCTTGCGATCGGCGACGTGCTGATCCCGCTTCGGCGTAATGACCCGGTGGTGGCGCTGATCGGTGCGGCGATGCGTTTAAGAAAACACGTCCGCGAGCCCGCGCGCCGCGCCGTTCATTTCATCCGTAATCTGCAGGAGAAACGCACATGAATGCGGTCACCGAAATAGCGCCGGTGATATCGGCGGTCAACGAGGCGCTGCGGCGCGACTTTCCGCTCAAACCTTTTGCGATCCGCCATAAGCTCGCGGGCCATCCGCTCCTGAGCCTGCCGCGCATCGCGCAGCTTGCTTCGGAGCTGCCGCGCGACCTGATCGAATACAATTCCGGCAAGGTCGCGATCAGCCAGGACCCGGATGCGATACCGTCCGTCGATCTCGACCCGGTCGAGGTGGTACGGCGGATCGAAACCGCCGGCGCCTGGATGGTGCTGAAGCGCGTGGAGAATTCTCCCGAGTATCGCAAGCTGCTGGAAGACGCGCTGCTGTCGGTTGCACGCGCGCGCGGCTTCAACAGCCTGCTCGACGCCGGCTTCGAACAGCTCGAAGGTTTCGTGTTCGTGTCTTCGCCGAATTCGACCACGCCGTTTCATCTCGACAGCGAGGACAACTTCTTCGTCCATATCCACGGCGAGAAGTTCTTCACCATTTTCGACAACAACGACCGCGGCATCGTCAGCGACGACGAGATCGAGCGCTCGATGACCAAGCACCGCAATCTGAAATACGACGAGAGTTTTGCCCCGCGCGGCAAGGAGTTCCATCTGTTCGCGGGCGACGGCTGCTACGTGCCGTATCAATGGCCGCACTGGGTGCGCACCGCCGGCTCCTACTCGATCTCGCTTGCGATCACCTGGAAGACCCGCGAGGTGCGCCGCCTCAACGACCTGCATTTCTTCAATTCGATGCTGCGCGGCATCGGCCTGCCGCAACAGCCGCCGGGCAAGCAGCCGGCGCGCGACGCGGTGAAGCTTGCGTTCTATCGCACGGTGACCACCGCGATCAAACCGCTGCGGTCGTCGCTTGCGATGCGCCGCGTGCTGCGCCGCATCGCGCTCGGCAAGCGCGCGAATTATTATTTGAAGGGGGCGTAAGGCCCTCACAACCGTCATCCTGAGGTGCGAGCCCCTTGGGCTCGCCTCGAAGGATGGCAACACGGACGGTGCGCGCGGCTATCCTTCGAGACGCGGCCAGGAGGCCGCTCCTCAGGATGACGGCGTCGCGTGTCGTTACTCCGCCGCCTGCGCGTTCACCTCCGCCGACACCTGCCTGATAGCGCGGGCGAGCTGCTCGGCCGGCTGCGCGCCGGACACGGCGTACTTGCCGGCAAAGACGAAGGTCGGAACGCCGGAGATGCCCTTGTCGGAAGCCTCCTGGGCATCCGCCGAAATGCGCGCCACATCCTCGTCGGTCGCAAGGCGTTTTCGCACGTTGTCCGCATCCATCCCGCAGTCGCCCGCGGCCTGTACCAGCACATTCACATCGGTCAGATCGCCGCCATCGCGGAAATACAATTCCATCAGCCGCTGCTTCATCGCCGCGGACTTGTCGCCGGCAGCGTCCTGCTCGGCCCAGTGAATCAAGCGATGGCAATCGGTGGTGTTGGGCTGGCGCTTGACCAGATCGGGCCGGTAGGTCAGCCCCTCTTCCTCGGCCGCCGTGACGACGCGCCCGGCGATGCCCTTGTAGGCCTCGACCGAGCCGAATTTTGCGGTGAGATATTCCTCGCGGCTGATGCCCTCGCGCGGCACCCACGGATTGAGAAAGAACGGCCGCCAGTGGATTTCCACCGGCACCTCCGGCGCCAGCGCCAGCGCGTTCTCGATGCGGCGCTTGCCGATGTAGCACCACGGGCACACTACGTCGGAGACGATGTCGATCTGAAGCGGTTTTAGCGGGCTCATGGGGTGTTCTCCGAAAGGTGCCCCAAAATAGGCCGAACGGACAATATGACAAGGGCGCGGACTGCATGGCTGACGAGGCCGTCCCCAACTGACGCCATCATCCTGAGGAGCCGCGCCCTAGCGCGGCATCTCGAAGGATCGCCACAGCGCATGCGGTCATCCTTCGAGGCTCGCCGAAGACGGCGAGCACCTCAGGATGACAGTTATGCTATGGTCGCGAAGCGCTGTTGTATCGCCCGCATCCGCTCGGCGGTCAGATCGTCGGCCGGGAAGAACGTCTCCAGCGCCAGTTCGGACAGCGTGATATCCACCGGCGTGCCGAAGATCATGGTGGTCGAGATGAAACTCAGCACCTCGTCCCCGAACCGCATCCTGAAGGGAAGCGCGACACTGTCGGCCAACGGCGGCGCGGACCGCGCCGGGATCGGGTAGGTCCTGAGTTCGTCATGGAGCCTGATCAGTTCGGGATCGGCTGTCGATTCGCACTGGCGGTGCAGCCGCTCCAGCAGATGCCCGCACCATTCGGCGAGATTGACCGTGCGCGGTGCAAGGCCGCGCGGATGAAAACTCAGACGCATCACGTTGAGCGGCGGCGCCAGCATGTCCGGCGAGATGCCCTCGAGCAGCGGCGTCACCATGCGGTTGGCGGAGACCAGATTCCAGTGCCGGTCGACCGCCAGCGCCGGATTGGGCTCGTGCGCCCTGAGCACGAGATCGATCGCAGCCCGCGCCGGTTTCAGCACGGGATCGTCGAGCGCGCGCTGCGGAAACGCCGGCGCAAAACCCGCCGCGACCAGCAGCACGTTGCGCTCGCGCAACGGCACCTCCAGCCGCTCGGCAAGCCGCAGCACCATGTCGCGCGAGGGTGCCGCGCGGCCGGTTTCCACAAAACTGAGATGACGCGCCGAAATCTCGGCGTCGCCGGCAAGGTCGAGCTGGCTGAGGTGGCGGCGTTGCCGCCATTCGCGCAGATGATCGCCGACGTGACCCTGAAGGTTTCGGGCGGGCTGGGTTTTCGCGGCCGCGACAGACTGTGCGTTCATGGCGAAAACCTACCATGCGGGTTTCGTCGATTCCATTACCTCCGGGGTAATCGATTTGAGCGCGGGATCGGATCATCTTTCGCACAACAGGCGCGCCAAATCCCTCGCCCTGTCCATCCACGAAGGAGAACTGCCATGATCCATCCATCCTTGTTTCTTCGCCGCGCGATTCAGTTCGACGCTGTCTTCAGCGGTGTCTCGGCGCTGCTGCTCAGCTTCGGCGCCGGCGCGCTGGCGCCATTACTGAGCCTGCCGGAGGCGCTGTTGCGCGAGACCGGCCTGTTCCTGATCGCCTACGCCGCGTTGGTGGGCTGGCTCGGCACCCGGCAATCAATGCCGAAGGCGCTGGTATGGATTGTCGTCGCCGGCAACGCAGCATGGACCGTCGCCAGCATCGCACTGCTGTTCAGCGGGTCGGTCAGTCCTAATCTGCTGGGCGAAGCGTTCGTCGCGATGCAGGCCATTGCGGTCGGCGCGATCGCCGAACTGCAAGTTGTCGGCCTGCGCCGCAGCGGCGACGCGCTGGCGGCCTAAGCCGAAGCGTACCGCCCCTTATTCCCGGCTTTGGCCGTCGCGAAAATCCCCGACTTCGCGGCGGCCATCTTTTTGGACCTGGACTTTCCGCCGTGGCCGTTGAGCATTTTATGACCGGCGGCGCTGCCGTTCAGTGCGGCCTTGGCCGCGCGCTTCTCGGCTCTGGCCTTGGCGCGCTTTTTCTTTTCGCGTTCCTCGGCGCGCAATTTCTTGCGCTTCTTCTCGCAAGCCGCGCATTTGCAGCCGATCGGCTTCAGATACGCCTTGAAGTAGTCGGTGCCGTAATCGTAGTTGATCTCTTCGCCAGGTGAGATGTTCTTGATGGCACGGATCACCACCTTGCGCTTGCGGGCGCTGACGTCGGATTCCGCGTTCGGCCTGCAGGCGTGGTTGATATAGCGCGCGACATTCTTGCGCACCGAGCCGTCGATGGTCCAGCGGCCGTTGAGCTCGAACAGGTATTTGTTTTCGATATCGTCGTGCTTCTTGTTTCTGGAATCCAGCAGCGGACCAAAATAGCGGACGATTTTGGCACCCTTCTTGATCGGCTTTGTTGCGAAGAGGCCAAGCCCGGTGCGGGAACGGCCGATGCGGAAAGGCTTGTTGGACGAAATGGCAGGCATGATCGATACGAAACTGACGCGCTAGTGAGGATGACGAGGGATCACAGAGCCGCTGTTCTAAAACGATTCCGGCGAAATGTCAGGTGTTTCGCGCGGATGATTTGAACCTTCCCCAGATGGATAAGCCGGACAGATACGACTGGTTCCCTCTGCTACATTATCGGGCTTTCCTCACGGTCCCGGCGGCCGCCCCACGGTCGATCGCAGCATCGCGTCCAGCAAGGTTTCGGCGTCGGTGCCTTCGGGTAGCCGGTGCAGGATGTCCGTGAGGCGGCCGTCCAATAGCAGCATAGTGAATCCGTGAACCAGCGACCATGCCCGCGCGATGGCGGCGGCCTGATCCAGCGACAGCGCCTCCGCAGCGATCTGTTCGTGGCGGCTGGCGCCGATCGAGCCGGCAAGGCCGGCGAATGAAGCGTGGGCGGCCTCGTGCAGCGACGGCCGCATCATGTCGAGCCGTTCGGTACGGAACATCAGACCGTACATGCCGGGATGGGCGCGTGCATAGGCCACATAGGCTTTGGCCGCCGCCATGGCCTTTTCGAGAGTCGATCCCGGTACGGCGCGGGCCTGCGCCATCGCGGCGTTGAATTGCCGGAAGCCGATGGCGGCGAGTTCGCTGACGAGGCCGGTCAGATCATCGAAGTGATGCGTCGGTGCGGCGTGCGAGACGCCGGCCTCGCGCGCCACCGCGCGCAGGGTCAGGCCCTGCAGGCCGTCGCGTTCCAGCACCTTCTCGGCCGCCTTGAGCAACGCTTCGTTCAGCGCGCCGTGATGATACGGCGTGTCCTCGGTGGATTTGCGGCTGCGGATGGCCGGCTTTTTGGGCGCGCCTGGCTTAGCGGCTCTGCGACGCGCCGGCGCGGGACGACTGGTTCTCGATTCGCTGGCCATGCGCGCTTATAGGCTGCGATTTTTACACTGTAAAGATTTCGCTTGACGCTCACGCCGGGTTCGCATAATTCATCTTTACGATGTAAAGATAAAACCTGAGGAAGTGGCCGATGCTTGAGAAAACCACCCAACCGGCCCGGACCAATCTGCCGCCGATTCCTTTCGAGAGCGACGCGCCATTCCTCAGAATAGAGGGCGAACTGCCGCGCGAACTCAACGGCACGCTCTATCGCAACGGCCCCAACCCGCAGTTCGAATCGCCGGGCGCGCACTGGTTCGTCGGCGACGGCATGCTGCACGCCTTCCATCTCGAGAACGGCCGCGCCAGCTATCGCAACCGCTGGGTCCGCACTCCGAAATGGCAGGCCGAGCACGACGCCGGCCGCGCGCTGTTCGGCGGGTTTGGTCAGAAACTGCCGGGCGCACCGGCGTCGGCGCCATCAGACGGCGGCGTCGCCAACACCAACATCATTTTTCACGGCGGACGCCTGCTGGCGCTGGAGGAAGGCCACCTGCCGACCGAAATCGAGCCGGGCACGCTGAAGACGCTCGGCACCACCAATTACGATGGCCGCATTGCCGGCCCCTTCACCGCGCATCCGAAAATCGATCCCGTTACCGGCGAGATGATGTTCTTCGGCTACAATGCCGGCGGCCCGTTCAGCCCCCTGCTCTCGTTCGGATCCGTCGACGCCTCGGGCATCGTGACGAAATTCGATCGCTTCGAGGCGCCCTATGCCAGCATGGTGCACGACTTCATTGTCACGGAGAACCATCTGCTGTTTCCGATCCTGCCCATCACCGGCAGCATGGACCGCGCCATGCGGGGCCGGCCGCCCTATGCCTGGGAGCCTGACAAGGGCGGCTATGTCGGCGTGATGAAGCGCAACGGCTCGGCCAGCCATATCGTCTGGTTCCGCGCCGAGAGCTGCTACGTCTTTCACGTCATGAATGCCTGGGAAGACGGCGAGCACATCATCGCCGACGTGATGCAGTTCGAGGAAGCGCCGCTGTTCACCCACCCCGACGGCTCGCCGACGGATCCAAAGAAATCGCGGGCGCGGCTGTGCCGCTGGACCTTCGATCTTGCCGGCAATACCGACCGGTTCACGCAAACCTATCTCGACGACCTGACTGGCGAATTCCCGCGCATCGACGATCGCCGCGCCGGGCTTGCCAACAGGCACGGCTGGTACGCCTGCGCCAATCCCGACTTGCCGACCTTCGGCGCGCTGTCCGGCGTGGTGCATGTCGATGGCAGGGGAAATCGCCGCGGCCAGTATCTGCTGCCCGCCGGCGACACCATTTCCGAGCCGGTATTCGTCGAACGTGCGCGCGATGCCGCCGAAGGCGACGGCTGGCTGCTGGCCGTGGTGTGGCGCGCCCGCGAAAACCGCAGCGACCTCGCGGTTTTCAACGCCACCGATATCGAAGCAGGTCCCGCGGCGCTGGTGCAGCTGGGCAGCCGCGTGCCGGATGGGTTCCACGGTAATTGGGTGAACGCGGCGTGAACTAACCGTCGTCATTCCGGATGCGCCTCTTGGCGCAGGCCCGGAATGACGGCGTTAGAACATTGCAAATTTTGGCCGCGCGGTCACTTTAATTTTTACACTGTAAAGATTTCGCTTGACCCGTCCCCGATTCCAGCCTAAACACATCTTTACGATGTAAAGATTAGCCCATTGAGGCACACCATGACGATCTTCCTGATCCTCGCCCCGTTCGCCGCTTTCACGCTGTTGATGCTGCTTACTTCTGCCGCGATCAGCCTGTTCGCCGGCGCCGCCGTCGCGGCCGCGATCATCGGCTACGAAGTTTCCTGCGGCCGCTCGATCAAGATGCTCGCTGCCGGCGCCGTGATCATGTTCAGCACGCTCGGCGGCTACATCACGCTGATCGATGGCGACTGGACTGCGACCGAAGTCCGCCTCGCCGTCGATATCGGCACCCTGACCATCGCGCTGGCGTCGATCGCGATCCGTGCGCCCTTCACGCTGCAATATGCCCGCGAAGCGGTCGACGCCGAGACGCTGAAGCTGCCCGGTTTCATGCGCGCCAACTACATCATCACCTGGGCGTGGACCGGCGCGTTCGTGCTGATGTTGATCGCGAACCTGCTGATGATCTATATGCCCAGCCTGCCGTTCTGGGCCGGGCTCGGCATCGGGGTAGCCGCCCGCAACAGTGCGGTTTATTTCACCAAATGGTATCCGGCGTACCGGCGGACCAAATATGGCACTCTGCCCGGCGCGTTGCCGACGTCCTGAGATACGATGAACGGAATTGACGGAAAACAAGGAGCGCGACGATGAAAGACATATTTGCGAGACTGGGCTCCGACTTTCTCTCCACCATCGTGTTCCTTGTTATCTACCTTGCGACCGACAACGTGATCCTCGCGACCTCGGTGGCGATTGCGGGCGCGGTCGGCCAGGTGATCTATTCCCGCGTCAAGGGCGCGAGACTCGGCTACATGACCTGGGCAAGCCTTGGCCTTGTCATCGTGCTCGGCGGCGCGACGCTGCTCACCAACGATCCGCGTTTCGTGCTGGCAAAACCCGCGATCGGGCATTTCGCGATCGGCGCCATCATGCTGAAGCGCGGCTGGATGCTGCGCTATATGCCGCCCATCGTCGCGGAGACGGTTCCGGAATACGTCACCATCGCCGGCTACGCCTGGGCAGGCCTGATGTTCGCACTCGGCGCCGGCGTGATCGCGGTGGCCTCGACCGGCGATATGAAATTGTGGGCGCTGTATGTCTCGGTGGTCGCGATCGGCGCCAAGATCGCGGCGTTCGCGGTCCAATATGCCGCGTTCCGCATCCTGGTGACCAGCCGGATTCGCGCCACGCCAGAGCTTCAGGCGCGGCTAAAAGCCCAGAGTATTATTGCGCGTTGAGCTTACGCCTTCGAATGCGCTATATCGGACGTGAACCTATCCCGAGCGCGGACCATTCCGGTTTTTGTCGAGGGAAACAGAGGGAGACATCAATGGCCATCGACGGAAACTGGAACATCACCATGAGCACGCCGATGGGCGAGCGCCGGGCCGAACTCACGCTGAAGAGCTCCGGCGGGACCCTGACCGGAACGCAATCCGCCGACGGCAACAAGGGCGAGATCTTCGACGGCACCGTCAATGGGGACGACGTCGCCTGGAAACTCTCGATCACCAACCCGATGCCGCTGACGCTGGATTTCACCGGCAAGGTCGCGGGCGATACCATCGGCGGCGAAATGGGCATCGGCCCGATGGGCAGCTTCCCGTTCAAGGGAACGCGGGCGTAAGCGCAGGAACTCACCACGAGTCGTCCCCGCGCAGGCGGGGACCCATACACTCCGTGATCGGTAATGCGGACGGTATCAGCCACTTGCGGAAGCAATGTACCAAACAATAACCATCGGTGGTTATGGGTCCCCGCCTTCGCGGGGACGACTTATGGAGATTTGGTCGCGAGAACCCCTCACCCCAAATTCAGTTCCTTGAAAAAATCATTGCCCTTGTCGTCGATGATGATGAAGGCTGGGAAATCCTCGACCTCGATGCGCCAGATCGCTTCCATGCCGAGTTCGGGATATTCGACGACTTCGACCTTCTTGATGCAGTGCTCGGCGAGGTTTGCCGCCGCACCCCCGATCGAGCCCAGATAAAATCCACCGTGCTTCTTGCAGGCCTCGCGCACCGCGACGGCGCGGTTGCCCTTCGCTACCATCACCATCGATCCGCCCGCGGCCTGGAACTGGTCGACGAATGAATCCATCCTTCCTGCGGTAGTCGGCCCGAACGCGCCGGAGGCGTAGCCGTCCGGCGTTTTCGCCGGCCCCGCGTAGTAGATCGGGTGGTTCTTGAAATAATCCGGCAGCGGCTCGCCCTTTTCCAGCCGCTCGCGCAGCTTGGCATGGGCGGAATCCCGCGCGACGATCATGGTGCCCGATAGCGACAGCCGGGTCTTGATCGGATGTTTTGCAAGCGCCGCCAAAATATCCTTCATCGGCTGGTTGAGATCGATCTTCACCACCTCGCCGCCGAGCGCCTGCTCCACGGCGGGGAGATATTGCGCGGGGTTATGCTCCAGCTCTTCGAGATAGACGCCGTCGCGCGTGATCTTGCCGAGCACCTGGCGGTCCGCCGAACACGACACCCCTAACCCGATCGGCAATGACGCGCCGTGACGCGGCAAGCGGATCACCCGGACGTCGTGACAAAAATATTTGCCGCCGAACTGCGCTCCGACGCCGAGCGACTGCGTCATCTTGAGGATTTCCTGCTCCATTTCCAGATCGCGGAACGCATTGCCGTCCGCGGAGCCATGATTCGGCAACGCGTCGAGATAACGCGCCGACGCCAACTTCACCGTTTTCATGCAGAGTTCGGCCGAGGTGCCGCCGATCACGATGGCCAGATGATAGGGCGGGCACGCCGCGGTGCCCAGCGTCAGCACTTTTTCCTTCAGGAACGCCAGCAGGCGATCCCTGGTCAGCACGGACGGCGTTGCCTGAAACAGAAAGCTCTTGTTGGCGGAGCCGCCGCCCTTGGCCATGAACATGAACTTGTAGGCGTCGTCACCCTCGGCATAGATCTCGCACTGCGCCGGCATGTTGTTGGCGGTGTTTTTCTCCTCATACATCGACAACGGCGCCACCTGCGAGTAGCGCAGATTGCGCCGCAGATAGGCGTCGCGCGCGCCCTCGCTCAGCGCCGCCTCGTCGTCGCCGTCGGAGAGAACGTTAAAACCTTTTTTGCCCATGATGATGGCGGTGCCGGTGTCCTGGCACATCGGCAGCACGCCGCCGGCGGCGATATTGGCGTTCTTCAGAAAATCGAACGCGACGAACTTGTCGTTATCGGAAGCCTCGGCGTCGTCGAGGATATTGCGCAACTGCTTCAGATGCCCCGGCCTTAAGTAATGATTGATGTCGCCGAACGCCGCCTCGCTTAAGCTGCGCAACGCCTCCCGCGACACCACCAGCATGTCGCGGCCCAGCACCTTCTCCACGCGGACGCCGTCGGTGGTGATTTTCTTGTAGGGCGTAGTGTCGGGACCGAGCGGGAACAGCGGAGTGTGGCGGTAGGGCGGGACCGGGGTGGCGGCGGACGGGATGGGCGTGGGGGCGTTCATGGGAAGGGTCTCACTGGAGGGACAAAACTAGATATAACGGCCTACGCTAGAATCCGCCATAAGGGATCAGTTCTTGCGAACTTTGGTGACGATGCCATGCACGATCCAATTAAATATGCGCTGTGGGTTGGCGGAATTGGCTTGCTTGCCGCGCTAGGCTGCGCTCTCTACATTGTTTGGTCTAATGCTGGATCTCGAAATCTAGCTCTTGGTCTTGGAGCTCTGGTTGGCGCTTGCGTTATTTTCTTGTTGCAACTTATGTTTGAACTTCAAAGCGTGACGACCACTACTGATTTTCCCATTGAATTTACAATGGATTATAAAAACAAAAGTGTACGAAGTCCAAAAGCATTCAGGCAAAATTCATACGTGAGTTATCGCAACGTTTTTACGGAGCAAAATGCAAGTACCATTCTTGCTACGATCGATCCACCGCGTACGAAAGATGATGCTCCTGCGATTACGCGTGACTTGGCGATTATTTCGATAATTTCATTTTTGACGGACGAGCAATTTGACTGGAAGTTGAACGCTATCAACTACCGCACCAGCATGGGGCAAATGACCTTGTCCGAACCCCTCAGCAAGCCAGCTGAGTGTACAGCCGTAAGCGGAGATACAATTCGTCTCAAGCTTAAGGCAGCCGGAAATCTTTTTGCCGACTTGCCGCACCCAGGCATGCGCAACTCGTTCTGCCTGCCACCCCACTCCACTATCGATATAACGGTTAACGCAGTCGTTCTTCGAAGTTTAGTTTGCGAGATTGCAATCGCAATCCGTGAACCATTCTCTAGTATGACAACTATTGATCCACATAGCGTCGCGGCCGCGGTTCAAAAAGGTTACATCGACGCGCAAAGTCCAACTCTCCCGGACGGTTCACCGCAATATGTAACAGTCGTCACCGGCGTGCGCGCGACTGTAAATTTTTTCTCTTTGCGAGCGCAGGCCCGCAACTTGTCGGAATACCAGAATTGGGCGACTCGAGTTGTGGATGGGATCAAATCGAGATTTGCGACCGTACAATGAGCACCTGGCATGTTGGAGCGGGCACGGGCCGGGATGCCGATACACCCCTTCCCTTCGTGTTTCTCCGCTTAGACATCCACCACGGCGCGGCACCTAGCGCACGAGGGCGGCGCGTTTGAAAGAACAGGACAGCCGCGTTAGGCCGGCGCGACCGGCGGCTGCCCGCCGTCCGCATCGGCCGCCGCGGCGGGCGGTGGATGCGACACCACCGCGAGGTCGAACCACAGACAAAGTACGTTGGCGGCTGCCAAAGCGATGGCCTTGCCGACCGGCGGACAGGGAAACATCAGCAGCCCGGCCATGGCCCCGAGCTGGACAAAGTCGATGACGAGCCAGCGTTTTGCAACCTCCAGATCCCGCGGTCGCCACAGCGCCGCGACCACACTCCAGGCCAATCCTACCAGGATGAACCAGATCGAACGCCATATGATGTCGTCGAAGTCGTACGCGTAGGTAATCGACACCGCGAACATGCCAAAGGCGATCAGCATCAGGATGTCGAAAAACAACCAGCCGAACCGCTCCGATTTCAGCGGCTTTACCTCATCCAGCACGAATTCTCTCACCGGCGCGGTATCCGGCGACGTCTGCCGGAACGTGGTGATCGCCTTCGGCACGTAGGTCGAATTGAGATGAACGGCGCTGCCGACGATGTAGCGCAGCAACAGCGCAATGACGGCAACCGCGATCAGCGCCCTGCTCCAGGTCGGAAATTCCCGAAAACCGGTGGGCGCATCGACGGCGAACAGGAAATCCTTGATGAAGAAGGAGAGCGTCACACCGGTGAACACCCCGAACAGCGACAACGACTTCTCGACGACCTGCTTGAAATCGGGTTTGGCGTTCCAGTCGCATAACCACATAGCTTCCTCCGGGATGCTCGAACGCCCACACCGGTTCGCGGGCGACTGCCACTTTGCGGCCTGAGATTGTATCATCGTTCCATGGCACTGCACGCGCAATAGGCGGGCCTGCACCCCCTCTTGCACGAACCGCGTGCGCAGGCTTCAATGGTGCGAAGGGGCATTCTCATGGCATTCATGGACAGTTACAGATCGGCACTCTCGGCAGCCCTCGCCCTGCTCGCGACCCTCGCCCTCGCCTCCCCCGCGCACGCCGACCGCTGCGAGGATATCGCCAACCAGCTCAAGAACCAGATCGACGGCCTCAAGATCGGGATCACCGCGGCGCGGGTGATCTATCTGTCGCACCCTGACGCCAGGGAGCTGTCGCTGGGCTGCCGCGGCCGCGATTACAGCAATGAACTCTATGCCAAGGCCGACGGCCGCAAGCCGAAGCCCGCATTTTACGAACTGGTGGCGAGTGCTGCGGCGATCGTCTTCACGGTGACGAAGGACGACACGCTGAAAGGCACGACCCGCTGCATCAACCGGATGGGTATTTTCCGCGGCGACAATGTGAAGATCCGCTATCGCCGCCTCGACATGGTGTGCAACCGCACCAAGACCGAGGCCTCGATCGCGATCTCGCGCCGCAAGGACGAGTGAGGCAGCCACGTGTCCCGGGCGAAAGTCTATCGTTCACGCACTTGTGAATGTATACCTATCCCCGTCCCTAAAACCTCCCTTATCCTGCGCGCGTCCTGTCCGATGAGGGCCGCTTTCTAGAGGCGATCCTGCAGCGGACAGAGCGAGAGCTGGCCGGACCGGGGCGCCCCGGAACGGCCGACAGGCTGGTGGTAGAGGTGGAGCGCCGGGAGGCGCAGCGCCCTACGTCACTGGGCGCGCGCGGAGCCTTACCGCGCGAGGTGGGT